>Ga0214477_100326_pt1 | contig 33872 bp, 22 predicted proteins | sample M1_20Mar14CPVII9_FD_165058 | JGI IMG/M metagenome (GOLD analysis project Ga0214477, IMG submission 165058) | Marine eukaryotic communities from Monterey Bay, California, United States - M1_20Mar14CPVII9sort6BwellC16 | ecosystem: Environmental > Aquatic > Marine > Unclassified | place: USA... | reverse complement strand
CAGAAAACCGAGATTTTTTCCTGATCTGAGGCATGAAACCTGCCAACATGGGGCTGTAAAAGTATGCTAGAGGGCTCTACAATCATGCTGGGAGTGTTCATCACTTTGTTATACACTCATACAATGCTAAACATCTACTATTGTAGCACCTGCATGCTGCTATACCCCCAGTTGATGGCCAAACTTGCCCAAGAGTTGGCAGAAAATCGATATTTTTTCATGATCTGAGGCATGAAACCTGCCAACATGGGGCTGTAAAAGTATAGTGGAGGGCTCTACAATCATGCTGGGAGTGTTCATCACTTTGTTATATATTCATACAATGCTAAACATCTACTATTGTAGCACCTGCATGCTGCTATACCCCCACTTGATGGCTAAACTTGCCCAAGAGTTGGCAGAAAATCGAGATTTTTTCCTGATCTGAGGCATGAAACCTGCCAACATGGGGCTGTAAAAGTATGGTGGAGGGCTCTACAATCATGCTGGGAGTGTTCATCAATTTGTTATACACTCATACAATGCCAAACATCTACTATTGTAGCACCTGCATGCTGCTATACCCCCACTTGATGGCTAAAAGTGCCCAAGAGTTGGCAGAAAACCGAGATTTTTTCCTGATCTGAGGCATGAACCCCTCCAACATGGGGCTGTAAAAGTATGGTGGAAGGCACTACAATCATGCTGGGAGTGTTCATCACTTTGTTATACACTCATAAAATGCTAATCATCTACTATTGTAGCACCTGCATACTGCTATACCCCCACTAGATGGCCAAACTTGCCCAAGAGTTGGCAGAAAATCAAGATTTTTTCCTGATCTGAGGCATGAAACCCTCCAACATGGGGCTGTAAAAGTATCGTGGAGGGCTCTACAATCATGCTGGGAGTGTTCATCACTTTGTTATACACTCATACAATGCCAAACATCTACTATTGTAGCACCTGCATGCTGCTATACCCCCACTTGATGGCTAAACTTGCCCAAGAGTTGGCAGAAAATCAAGATTTTTTCCTGATCTGGAGGACTAAGAAGATACGCTACCTTGGGTGTTTTGACCCAACGCATATCGCTAAATGGGGCCCTAGGCCCCTAGCCATAGGGGCCTAGGGTCCCTGGGGCCTAGGGCCCCTAATTAGATTTTATGTGAACTACTTTGTTGCGATTCTACTTCCATGATGGCAGAATATCTATACGATGAATCCATATGAGAGGTAAAACAGATATGCCACCTTAATCTATAGTTCATGTAGATTATTGCAGCATGTTGTTTCCCCCTCTCATATTGATTTGTCATGAAGATATCGCCTATCAAAATTTTAGACGATGGGTGTCAATCTCCCTCTAAGTTGCCTATGCTAGTTGTAAGAGGACACCATTGTAATCTCTACGGTCGATTCTGCGTCGATATGTCTGAGAGATTAAATCGAAGACAGTTTGCAATTGACATTGCAATAAGTTGAAGATACGTACACAACACATTCAACGCATGTGATTGATGATAAGTATGATGTATGCATCAACTACCTAGATAATCCTAGCTATTCAATAATATATGCCGTACAAGTCTATTATGCTTATATAAATTAACTATACTCATATATGCGTGGCGTTGTATACACACAACAACAGTCGATACTTCGAGAGTAGCGGAATGAACACATGATGTGCATCTTTTTGATGGCGATCAATAATTGATAAGCCTAAGCTCAATTTCGTTCGAACCAACGATTAAAATACAACAGACAAGCAACTTAGAAGGTATATTTCACGCCGTTCGATATATGCAATTGCTAATAGCGGCTACTTAGAATGTCAATATGATGAGATGCCTTGCATAGAATTAGGGGCCCTAGGCCCCAGGGACCCAATGCATATCGCTAAAATGGGGCCCTAGGCCCCTAGCCTATGGCTAAACTTGCCCAAGAGTTGGCAGAAAATCAAGATTTTTTCCTGATCTGAGGCATGAAACCCTCCAACATGGGGCTGTAAAAGTATGGTGGAGGGCTCTACAATCATGCTGGGAGTGTTCATCACTTTGTTATACACTCATACAACGCCAAACATCTACTATTGTAGCACCTGCATGCTGCTATACCCCCACTTGATGGCTAAACTTGCCCAAGAGTTGGCAGAAAATCGAGATTTTTTCCTGATCTGAGGCATGAAACCCTCCAACATGGGGCTGTAAAAGTATGCTGGAGGGCTCTACAATCATGCTGGGAGTGTTCATCACTTTGTTATACACTCATACAATGCCAAACATCTACTATTGTAGCACCTGCATGCTGCTATACCCCCACTTGATGGCTAAACTTGCCCAAGAGTTGGCAGAAAATCGATATTTTTTCATGATCTGAGGCATGAAACCTGCCAACATGGGGCTGTAAAAGTATCGTGGAGGGCTCTACAATCATGCTGGGAGTGTTCATCACTTTGTTATACACTCATACAACACCAAACATCTACTATTGTAGCACCTGCATGCTGCTATACCCCCACTTGATGGCTAAACTTGCCCAAGAGTTGGCAGAAAATCGATATTTTTTCCTGATCTGAGGCATGAAACCCTCCAACATGGGGCTGTAAAAGTATGCTGGAGGGCTCTACAATCATGCTGGGAGTGTTCATCACTTTGTTATACACTCATACAACACCAAACATCTACTATTGTAGCACCTGCATGCTGCTATACCCCCACTTGATGGCTAAACTTGCCCAAGAGTTGGCAGAAAACCGAGATTTTTTCCTGATCTGAGGCATGAACCCCTCCAACATGGGGCTGTAAAAGTATGGTGGAGGGCTCTACAATCATGCTGGGAGTGTTCATCACTTTGTTATACACTCATACAATGCCAAACATCTACTATTGTAGCACCTGCATGCTGCTATACCCCCACTTGATGGCTAAACTTGCCCAAGAGTTGGCAGAAAATCGAGATTTTTTCATGATCTGAGGCATGAAACCTGCCAACATGGGGCTGTAAAAGTATGGTGGACGGCTCTACAATCATGCTGGGAGTGTTCATCACTTTGTTATACACTCATACAATGCCAAACATCTACTATTGTAGCACCTGCATGCTGCTATACCCCCAGTTGATGGCCAAACTTGCCCAAGAGTTGGCAGAAAATCGAGATTTTTTCCTGATCTGAGGCATGAAACCCTCCAACATGGGGCTGTAAAAGTATAGTGGAGGGTTCTACAATCATGCTGGGAGTGTTCATCACTTTGTTATACACTCATACAATGCCAAACATCTACTATTGTAGCACCTGCATGCTGCTATACCCCCACTTGATGGCTAAACTTGCCCAAGAGTTGGCAGAAAATCGAGATTTTTTCCTGATCTGAGGCATGAAACCTGCCAACATGGGGCTGTAAAAGTATAGTGGAGGGCTCTACAATCATGCTGGGAGTGTTCATCACTTTGTTATACACTCATACAATGCCAAACATCTACTATTGTAGCACCTGCATGCTGCTATACCCCCACTTGATGGCTAAACTTGCCCAAGAGTTGGCAGAAAATCGAGATTTTTTCCTGATCTGAGGCATGAAACCTGCCAACATGGGGCTGTAAAAGTATAGTGGAGGGCTCTACAATCATGCTGGGAGTGTTCATCACTTTGTTATACACTCATACAATGCCAAACATCTACTATTGTAGCACCTGCATGCTGCTATACCCCCACTTGATGGCTAAACTTGCCCAAGAGTTGGCAGAAAACCGAGATTTTTTCATGATCTGAGGCATGAAACCTGCCAACATGGGGCTGTAAAAGTATGGTGGAGGGCTCTACAATCATGCTGGGAGTGTTCATCACTTTGTTATACACTCATACAATGCCAAACATCTACTATTGTAGCACCTGTGTGCTGATATTGATATGATAGCAATGATGATGATAACTCACCTTTATATCTCAAGACGGTGAGCGGCTGAACATATTGATTAGTATAAGATGTTTTAGTTCAAGTAGATATGTGTTATTTAGCTCATTAAGCCTTATATGCTATACGACCTCAAAACTTCTAATATCAGTTAAGTAATCTGATATTAGATACCCATCGTACAAACCTCATGCTATTTTGCTCCTTCTCTACTTAATCTGTTAGAGATAAAAAGCTTTTTGAGCTATTCCTTTTTGTCTTCATGTTTCTTTGCTACATCTTCCTTTCCGCCATTTCCTCTTCCACCTCCTTCAGTACCCTGGTGTTGCTGTTTTCCATTTCCACCATTGTTATTACTGCCGCTGCTGTTGTTGTTTTTATTGTTTCCATTATTGTTGTTGTTACGATTTCTATTACGATTTCTTCGTCGGCGTTTCCTCTCACCTCCTCCTGGTGAACGGCCATTGTTGTTATTATTGTTGCCTCCTCCACCATTATTATTCTTATTATTTCCACCACCACCATTGCCATTGTTATTATGATTTCCACCACCACCACCTCCTCCTCTACGCTGCCCATGATTATCTTTTCTAGACCTATCACGTGATCTAGATCTTGACCGTCGGCGATGATGATGATCTCCTCCTCCACTAGGTCCATACCGGTCTATTGATCTTGATCTATCTCTCCTCCTACTGCCACCGCCACTGCCTCGATAATAAGACGACTTCTTCTCTCGACTTCTAGATCTACGTTCACGTGACCTTGACCGACTGTATGATCGTCTATCCCTGTCTGATCGGGAAGACCCTCGATGATGATGATTGTCACCTCCTCCTCTTCGACCTCTCTTCCTTGACCTTTCACGTGATCTAGATCTTGACCTGTGATTATCTCGATGTGGACTATACGATCGTCTACTGTCCCGGTCTGACCTACTCGATCGATCCCGTTCACGACTGTAGGATCTATTCCGTTTACTACCGCGTGATCTACTTCGTGACCGATCTCTGTCTCTTCGTCGTCTACTGCTACTGCCGCCGTTATACTCGTCTCGGTAACCCCGTCCTGATGACGAATCCTTATCTCTATCCCGTCCTGACGTAGACGAACGATCATCACCACCTCCTCCCTTGGAACTGTCATCTTTTGATTCTTTATCTTTTTGATCCTTGGAAGAGGCATCTTTATCTCCATCTTTCGAAGCTTTTGAACTACCATCCTTATTTCTATTATCATTATTGTCACGTTGTTTATCCTTCCCTGAAGAAGAGTTTGATTTTGATGATGATTTATCCTTGGAATCTCGTGATGAACGGCCACCACTTCCTCTACTTTTATCTCTATCTTTATTATTGTCATTCCGTCGTTCAAATGAACTAGCCCTATCCCGTCTATTATGTGGTGGCGGTGGTGGTGGTGCCATCATACCTCCCATGTTCATATTGTTATTTGGACCCATATCAAACGGCGGCGGACCTCCCATCATATTGTTCGGTCCAGGTCCCATCATATCAAATCCTCCATTAGGCGGAGGTGGTGGTGGTCCCATCATTCCATTATTTGGTCCCCAATTATTATTATTTCCCATTTGATTTGGAGGAGGGCCCATATTTCCCCAATTATTGTTGTTAGGACCGCCTTGCCACATTATATCATTTGGACCGCCGTTCATTGGAGGGGGAGGTCCCATTCCATTATTCCATCCCCAGTTTGGATCATTATTCCAATTACCTCCCATTGGACCACCACCCCAATCATTATTCCAATTGTTATCATTTGGACCTCCTTGACCCCAATTGCCATTGTTATTTGGAGGTGGTGGTCCCATATTCATATTATTATTCATTGGACCATTCCAGTTAGGCGGTGGCATGTTCATATTGTTTCCCATATTGTTGTTCATATTGTTATTGTTCATATTGTTGTTCATACTGTTATTGTTCATATTGTTGGAATTATTACGACGCCCATCACGACTTCTATTACTACCACCGCCATTATTATTATTATTGTGTTGCAATTGTTTAGAGTTTGAATTGGAACTTAGTATGTCATCCTAAAACATAAAAGACCAACAAAAGAGTATTAAAGAGAGAGGTTAGAGTATGAAAGTATATATAAAGTACACAAAACTCAAAAATTAACAGGGCACATCTACTAAAATTAACAAATCCCCATCCATCAAAACTCACCTGATCAACACTTCCACTACCACCATTGTTATGCAATTCATTAGCCATCTCCTGACGAACCACAGTATCAAATGTCCGTTTAGCTGCATTCATACAACCCTTATATAACAAGGCGTTAATACCAATTAATACTTGTTGTTGTTCATTTATTGGTAATTTTTCATACCATAATTGACCTGCTGATTTAACCTTTTTGGTAGTATTATTTTGACGTTGTTGTGAGTGTTTTAAGAGGGAGGCACGGAGTGTAGATTCTATGTTTATATTTGATATTTTGGATTTGGTAGCGGGTGATGTTGGTGGTAGTTGTGATTGGGGTTTGGATTTGTGTTGCTGATTGTTGTTATTACTCATCTTTTTACTGTATGTTGTGTGTATCGGTTATTGTGTCTGTGTGAGGATCTGCACTATTGCAAAATGTATCTATTTAAGGAAGATAACTAGAGCTACAACTTTTATACCCGCTGTTAGTTTGTTGCAATATGTGCCAACTAATATCAGAATACACCAACTGAGTATAAGCATTTGTGAGGAAACGAGAGATTTGTTAGATGAGCTACAGCATAAATATAATATCATACATCAATAAATTATACAACAAATGATATAACTCACCTGACAAAGTTGATGATATCTTGATATATCCTGTTTGTCCAATGTCCAAAGCAAACTTACACCTATTGCAAATCGTGAATTGACAGTTGGTGGTGAACTGTAAAAGAGGTGAACTTGCAGGTATATCCTCTGCCAACAAAAAGCCCGGCCGCGCCCGAAGAAAGAACTTATCAATCTAATATACCCGCTAACGCCTGTGAATTGGATATCACGCCTGTTGGTATTACCTATTAGAGCTGCCCTAGCCTATAACAACTTTTTACTTTGAAAGTGCGTTTCCGTCTGTCCGTCAATATAGAATCACGGGGCCAACACAACTTGGGCGCAGCCATCAGGTGCTTAAGTGTACCACCATAACAGTGATTACAGTATTGTAAAGACATAGTACAACAACAGTGTGTTGTTTTTAGGGTCTCAGGCCCCAGTTGCATCTTCTACTTGAAGTAACGTGGACAGCTTGCAACTTGGAGGAAAAATGTGAATTATGCTTGTTGAAGTTTCATGCTTGTTATGCTTGTTTTGCATGCTCATAACCCAACAAGCATAAATTTTATGCTTGTGGCAGTAATGAAGGGCAGTAATAGAAATGCGAAAACAAGCATAAAAAAATGCTGTCGGGCGCCATCTCCTATGCATAGAATAATGATAGATGGAAAGTGATTGTACACTGTCTACATCAGAATTTAACGCTCTTTCTATTGGTCAAGTGGGCTAGGAGCAATTCTTACTGTGAATAAAGATATATGTACCGAAAGTTGACCGTATCTTTTTAATGAGTCAACATCAAGATAGAGTTGTGAAACGGTGAATATATCATATGATATATTGATGATATGCTTTCTAAGGTAGAATTTGTCGTAGATTTCATTTATCAACTCAGTAGATCGCGAATATCACTACATCAGGAGCATTTGGCTCCAGAAGATAGATCTAAGATAACGCAGTTGTTGAGATGATATGCGATATGCTCTAGCATATCAACATATCGACTATCAACACCAAACCACACATACTATCCTTTCATAATATATATAAACTAGTACGGTACTGAATATTATGGTGATTGTAGTCATATTCATGGCGTCATAGACGAACAATAACGGGTATCTCGGTGATATGAGTGACAAAGTGTATCCTGTCTCATATATCATCTTCAACATAGCATATCATACAAAGATATTTTCGACAGTGATAGAATACATGTACGAGACGAGTATTCCATGGTTTAAACGATACCATTCTCCAAACAGACCGCAGAGATATAGCATTTAGGAGCTGCTTCTATTATGCTTGTTTTATGATTTGAGCTCATAACCCAACAAGCATACGACAAGCATACTTCAACAAGCATAATTCACACCTGCCAAATTAAAGGAAGGCGTGAGTAATAATGAGGAGCGCCACTAATCGGCAGCCGATATAGTATTAGATTAGCGTATTGGTTCAGTAGTATCGTAAAGGAGTGAGGACGTCATTATTATTACAGACAGTACCTAAAGAAAAGTTAACATCAAATATATATACAACAATCTCGATACAACCTGATACAAAATATATCTAAGGCGCTCAAGAGATACTAATAAAGAGCATGAGCTTAGGTAGAGTGGACGTCGGTACACAATGGACTGATAAATTTGGAGGGTGGACTACGACTGAAGTTTGTTTTCATGGATTTGCTAATCGCCGTTTCGGTTGGCAATATGTCAAATACAAGTATCAAAATCCAATTTGGTCTTAGTGTTAGAAATGCAAATGGCAATCACTTAACAACTAGTACACCGCTAACAATTGAGTTAGCTGCATTTGGTTCAAGGTTTAGTGGTCGGTGCACTCGTAACTTTGCCACGAGATCAAAACTTATGGACTCATTAGTAGAGGGATCATTGATTATTGAGGTTCGAATGAAGTCTATGTCTACCGACAAAGCAATTACTCAGTTTGTACCAACAAATCCCCTTTGCAAAAATGTGTTACAAAAGTTTATGGATGAGGAAACTGCTGATGTGGTCTTTGAAGTTGATAATGGAAACTGTCAGAGTGAAGAACATACCAACAAAAAGTCAAAGACTACAACAACATATTTCGCCCATCGATTCATTCTACAAGACATATCAACAATGTTGGCTGAACTATGTAAACCTGCGCAGGAAGGTGGGGATGTTACTACGGTATCAATTACAGACGTCAAGCCCGAGATATTCAAGCATATGCTTTACAATGCGTACGGTGGTAAATTATCAGATGAGGAGTTGAAGAATAATGCCAAAGATATCATTAATGCCTGTGATAAGTACGGTGTGGTGCATCTAAAGCTAGAGGCCGAGGCAACATACGTCGAATCAACAGAAATTACGATGGATAATATGATGGACAACTTACTCTTTGCCGACTCCAAGAACTTAGCTTTACTCAAGGAGGCGGTAATGGACTATATTGTGAAACACAAGACCACTATTATCGGCAAGGTATCATTTAGTAATGTCCCTGGAGATCTAGTTACAGATGTCTTGGCGGCTATGGCAAGAGGAGAAGAACAAACAGGAGAAGACGACGACGAAAGTGCCAAATACGTCAAGATGAGGGTAGGAACTTTGAGGAAGATGCTTGATGAGAAGGGATTAGATGTTGATGGGTCTAGGGAGTCAATGATTGCTCTACTCAAGGAGAATGATGCTTGAAGAATATATCTTAGGTTCACAAAAGTTATCAGGCTAGTTTGGGTAGGTTTGGGTTTTATGTATGTAGCAATAAAGGACACCATATTTTGTATTAATAGGACTGTTTTGAGGTCGTATAACTATAAGGCTAAAAGAGCTAAATAACACATACTCGAACTATCAACATCTTAGCCTTAAAATCTAGTTTATTGGTTCAACAATTACGTTGTCTTCTCATCATCGTTGCTATCATCACTATCGTTGTTCTCCTTGAGAAGAGCAATCATAGCCTCCCTTGATCCATCAACATCTAATCCCTTCTCATCTAGCATCTTCCTCAAGGCTCCCACCCTCATTCTGTTGTAATCTGTCCTACCCCCTTCACCTTCTGATTGCTCCCCTCTCGCCACGGCTGCCAACAAATCAGTCATCATATCCCCTGAAACATTACTAAATGACACTTTGCCCATGATATCTCCTTTATTTGCTAAAATATAATCCATAACCGCCTCCTTGAGTAGAGCGAGATTCTTGGCGTCGGCGTAGAGTAAATTGTCCATCATATTATCCATTGTAATTGTAGTTGATTCGACGTAGCAAGCTTCGGCCTCAAGTTTGAGGTGTACTACTCCGTACTTATCACAGGCATTAATGATATCTTTTGCATTGTCCGTTAAATCATCAGCAGACAGCTTACCACCGTAAGCATAGTAAATCATATGTTTGAATATCTCGGGTGACACATCTGTAATTGATACTCTAGTAATTCCACTTCCATCAGATTTCCTACACATCTCATACAATGTCGGAGCACACTTTTGTAATATAGGTCGATGTGCATGAAAATTGGAAGACATCTCAGTTCTATCTGCACCAGTTTCTAGTTGTTGCCCCTCTACCTCAAATACTACATCTGCTGTTTCCTCATTCATAAATAGTTCAAGCACATTTTTATGGATTGGATTTGATGGTATAAACTGAGTAATTGATTTGCCAGTAGACAAGCACTTCATTCTAACCTCAATAACTAAAGATCCATCTACTAATATTCCAAAAGTTCTAATCTCAGGGCAAAGTTTTCGCTGCTCCAGGCATTCACCCCCTCAGAAACAGCAGCAAAATCATTTGTGTATGATTTGTCGTGTACCAACACTTTGCCATCGGCATCTCTCACACTGCAACCCCATTGGACTTTGCTACTTTTATTTGATCTATTGGAAAGAACTACGGCAGCATATCCTACCTCTGAATCCTCCTCACCTCCAGGATAAAGTTGCAATACCCACTGATGACCAAAGCATGAAAATTCGGGTGATGCAACGGGTACACCTCTCGCTGTAGATATACCAGTAAATCCATGGAAATTTACTTCAGTAATTGTCCATCCTCTAAAATTCTTGAGCGGAGTGCCAACATCAACTCTTCTTGCGCTCATATTTCTATTATTATTCTCTGTATAGAAGAAGCCTATTCAATTTTTTTGCACTTGCAACTTTAATAACAATATCTCTAAATCACGGCGGCCGGATACAGTTCGTTAAACACTGATGTATATCCTATATTTGCATCGAGGTGGAGAACTGAAGTGCAGTCTATGCGTCCGCTATGAGCTATGATGGTGGAATTTATTCGTGGAAGTTTCATGATGAAGTTTCACCATGAGAGTTGAGAGTTAGATTTTGCAATAAATTGCAAATCGATTCTACGTGATGTGTGCACTGTAAAAATTTGTAATGGCAATAGGCGGGCATAATCATATTGCTCTGTTACTAATTATTCTTCAAGATCGTCTCATATGCCTTATTAGTTGTTTTGTTGAAACAGTGATTTTATTGCAACAACGTGTAGTATCACCACCGCCGACAAATTATCAATACACAAGTTAGGAGTCAGGATTAATTCTTTCACCTCTTGTGGTTTAGAACAATAGTAGAGGTAAAATACACTTGATCTCCGGAACACCGAATTGAGCTTAATTAGTTTTTAGTAGTCGGTAGAAGTATCGGTATATAGGTAGAAGTTGTGGGAGATACCTCGAGCCTTTTCACTTTCCAACACAATAGTTAAGGTGAACCTTCTTTACAATATTTCATAATACAAGGGACGGTATGAGCATGAATGTAGTAGACGTCGGTACCCCACCTGAAGGTTTAAAACGTGAAGGTTGGTCTACTAATGAAGTTCGAATTCATGGATTTGCTAATCTATCAACAACGGGAGACGAATATGTGCCATCTCCTGAATTTTCATGCTTTGGGCACCAGTGGGTAGTGAGAGTTTACCCTGTTGGTACTTTGGAATCAGATAGGTATGTTACCGTAATGCTTATTAATATGTCAGATTCGAGTATAAAAATTAGGTGCGGTTTCAGTGTTAGAAATGCAAATGGTAAAGAGAAGGCACATGATGAAGAAACATTTGAGATTGCTGCTTATGGCGAGGATGATGAGGAAAATGATACCTCCTATATTGTCCGGTACTGCTTAAACTTCGGCAGACGATCAACAATTATGGAATCATTAGTTAATGGATCGTTAATTATTGAAGTTCGAATGAAGGATATGTCTACCGACAAAGCAATTACTCAGTTCATACCAACAAATCCGATTAATAAAAATGTTTTACAAAAGTTTATGGACGAAGAAACTGCTGATGTAGTATTTGAAGTTGATAATGGGTCCCTTGAGAGCGAGGAACACGCGAACAAAAAGCCAAAGAATACTACAACTTTCTATGCTCATCGTTTCATTCTACAAGACATATCAACAATGTTGGCTGAATTATGTAAACCTGCCGAGGGTGGAATTACAACCGTATCTATTTCAGATGTCAAGCCCGAGATATTCAAGCACATGATTTACTATTCATACGGTGGTAAACTAACAGAGACGAACTTCCTTAGAAACAATGCAAAGGATATCATTAACGCTTGTGACAAATACGGACTAGTGCATTTAAAGTTAGAGGCGGAGGCAATGTATATCAAATCAACAGAAATTACGATGGACAACATGATAGACAGCCTTCTATACGCTGACTCCAAAAACCTTGCTCTACTCAAGGAGACAATCATGGATTACATAGTTGCAAATAAACACAATATTATGGGAAAGGTATCATTTAGTAACGTCCCGAGTGACATGATGACCGACCTATTAGCTGCCACCGCAAGAGGGGAGCAAGATACCGGAGGAGCTATAGAAGAAGATGAAAGTGTCAAGTATAATAAAATGAGGGTAGGGAAGTTGAGAAAGATGCTTGATGAGAAGGGATTGGATGTTGATGGGTCAAGGGAATCAATGATTGCTTTACTCAAGGAGAATAATGCTTGAATGTATCTTATTGGGGTCTATATGTACATTATGTGTCTGAAGTATTAGAGAAATAGTAACTGGTATAGAAGTTTTGAGGTCGTATAGCTATATGGCTAAAAGAGCTAAACTTATATTTAAAGTATGTACATCTCACTCGAGCTCAAGATCCCAAATTAAAAGCTCCGACTTAGTTAGGTGTTACCAACAACTGGCATTTGTGTAGGACTCCACGTTGGAAAGGACTGAGTGAGTGAGTAAGTGGGTGAGTAAGTCCTCACCTCAGTGGGTGAGTAAGTCGGTGTACTAGTCGTTGGAGGTTCACTTGATATTGGAGTGCTACTTAAATCAAGAGTGAAGACACTCCGACTCGAGTGGTATCCAAATGCATCCCCACCCTTTGCAAACAGGAAGGTGTTATCACCCTCTTCTTTGATTGTTATCTCTCCATCCTCTTTTAGTAGCTTTGTGAAGGTCAAAACGCCACTTGAAATAGATGTGTCTCGTAAGGTCTGTTTATCTTCAGTCATTGGATACGCTTGATTAATGGCCAAGTCATACTTTTCTACTTTCCCCGTGTCGGGTATACCAACTATGGCCTGACTATCTTTCATTCTACCTGTTGTGGAAAAACCTAAACTAATCCAACCGTCATGGTTTGCTACTTCTAGTCTACCACACATTATTCCATTATCGAATCCGTTAGAAGATGACACGACAGCATAGTAAAGAGTAGCACTCGAGTCAATCGTTTTTGACTTATCAAGTGTTCCTGGACAGTCAAGGGCAGGCTCAGTCGGTGGTTCAGTCGGTTGCGCTGTGATTGGTGATTGACTGGGATTCTTTGTTGGTTCATTAGTCACTGGAGAGAGGGTTGGTGTGACAGTTTGGGAAGGTGTAGCCGCGGTCTGGACAGACCCAGCCTGAGTGATGCTGTTTGATGTAGATGAGGATGTTGTACTAATAGGAGGAGGCTGTGTAGATGTGGCTGCCTGTACTTGTGTAGATGATGTCGTAATAGGTTCCACCGTGGTAGAAGATGTGCTTGCTAAAGCCGTAGTAGATGTTGTAACTGGATCAGATGCCCATGGAATGAGTGGAGTACTGCATTTGTAACTATTTCTAAATCTCTTGCAATTCATCACTGATACCTCTCCGAGCGTACTTCTGAGATTGTTGTCTGAAGTAAAGAACTCATGTACACTAGAAAGGAAGGCATCTGGATCTACATTGCCAATACAATCTCCATCGATCCATAGAATGAACTTCCCAACTTCTTCTTCTCTATGCCTTCCAACTTCTTCTTCTGTTGGTTGTAAACTTGAATAGTAGATGGTCTGCACATTATTGTAATCATCAGGATTGAATTCTGAAACATATTCCTTGTAGAAGGTATTCAACTGCTCTATTGTCTCATCAGCTCCGAGGTCACTACCCACTGATACTCTAAACTGTAGTTTGAATTGTCCATTGTCCTCGCAGTTGCCATCGTATCTGTACTGTAATCTTCTGTGATTTGCACTGACGTGTAGACTCCGTATCTTATTATTTATCTTTCTGATTATCGGAGAAGAGTGATGATTGTTGTTGGTATTAGTAGTATCATTATCATTTAATGTGACAGTAGTATAGTAAGGCAGCTCATCTTCCTCTGTTGTACTTGATCTACGGAGGTTAGCACTTCCAATGGCAGCACTAGTGATACTCACGATAGTGAGGATGAGTAGCGTTATGATATTGACATTGACTAACACCACCATCTCAGTAATAGATATACGATGACAAAGTGGAGAGTTGCAATTAGTTCCTCTGAATTGAATAATGATGGTTAATGTGATGAGCTAACTGTACTATTGCCAATAGTAATAATACTCCGCTCAGGCATTATTATGAGTGTTGTTTATTGTTCTAATTGCAATCATCGGATATAATATACCACATCTGTGCCTAATCCTCTGCCAAATTTGCAACGAGCCATTCTACTGCCCGGAACGAAAACAAAGACATTTTTTCTTTTGGCGCATGGTATCCTAAGGCAATTCGGGTGTGCTCTCTGACTATTTAGTAGCCTCTATCCTACCTCATCTTTCGACCCCCTTTCCCACTTGACAGCAATTCACTCAATAGAAATCTAATATCCGATGATGTTACTACCAATACTTCTTTGCGATACCCAAATAGCCGCTCATCGGGTCTCTATTAGCTCAATTCGTTTCTCTAACAATCCCAGGGTCAGTATTCACCCAACGTAATATACCTCTCAACCACCCCTCTCTAGAGGAAGCAAATTCATCCCAAAATGCCAATGAACACTTTTGCATTTCACATATCACCTTATCGTTCATATCCCGAAGCATATCAACAGTATGTCTGAGTTTATATTCAGGTATGAACAATCCACATTTAGACCAGTCTATGACTCTAGTGGGGTCTGATGGTGATGAGAAAGGCGGTAGCCAATTGTCCGCGTAGACCACTGGTATTACGCCTGCTGACATAATCTCTGCAAATCGGTAGGAGTATAGACAATCACCTCTAGGTGCAGCTGTAACATGAGAAGAGGAAAAAGTGAGTCATTTACGAATGTATACAAGATAACGAACACACCGCATCGTCTACTCACCAGCAAATAACGAGTTCCGCATAACCTCTCCATAATTCCATACATCCTCATTTGATATTTTACCCCAATATGTTTGACTTTCTCGTATCTTTACATATACATCTTCACCGTTATCTAATAACTTTAATCGATCACGACGGAAACCTCCACGACCTTGGAATGAGAATAGATAATATCGTCTATTAGTCTTACATGTATCAATGTAATGTCGTTCATATGGACTAAGTTCAATTGATTTGATTGCGGGTGGCGGTAATCCAATATCTGTTGGCCGTGCCGCATCTTGTGTTATACCATAATTGGCAATAATGACCTGATTACTTAAATTATCTGATACTTTTGTACGATAATCTTTTACATTCTTATCACCGCATACATCAAAAATTCTATACCATGGTCCGTTACCACAATCTAACAATACCAATCGATTGTTTGGATTGGCTAATAATGCCGGAGAAGTAGCAGCTTTTTGTATATACGAACATGACTTTTCAAGTATAGTATACCAATCTTCATTAGTAACATTCACTGCCATATTTGATAAGAAAGACTTTCCATATTCTGGATAATTATTCTCGATACATGTATCTATATCTAGAAAGATTATTAATCTTCTACTTGGATTTGGATTGGATTCTAATTCATCCCAATTGGCTGATGCATTGTACTTTTGATGAGATGTTACCGCGGTGAAGAATTCTTGGGTTATTTTACGTTGTGAGTAATCTAATGGATTGGATGATTTCCATCCATAGTTCGTTGATACTATTTCATAGTTTGTTGCAAGTTTTGTATTGTTGTTGGCTGTTGTAAATTGATAGGATGGTGCATCATCAAGTTGAAGTTGTTGTTGTATCGTATCCGAGCTCTTTCCAATCAATAATTGTTCGAGATGAATATTGTAGATGTATATATAACTTAATATGATACATACCATGGATATTATGCGGATCATCCTGTGTTATGGTCTATACCCTTCTGACCTCTCAGATAATTTATGTTTTGGTGCACTTAATTAAGTTTGCCACTTTTGTTTGTTTTTAGCTAGCGGATCTTGCCATTCGATTCAAGCATTTGTAATAAGAATTCCCTTCACTCTAGGGGTATATTAGCGGCCAGCATGCAATGTTTCGAGGTGATAGTAATACACGCAGTTGCCACCAACAATCAACAACTTTTTGTTATTTGCAACTCGGTATCTTTTATGGTATCTTTTACTACAGAGTTTTTCATTACATGAAAACTTATAATTGCAATGCTACATAATATATTGCTATTATTTACGGTGCTGCGGCATTGCTTGCATTGCAATAAATTGGCAACCTTAGGAGTAGGTTCGACAGTGGATAGATAGATATATAAGACGGGGCTACAAAGTGTGGTAAGTGGTAGGTATGCAATGAGCGCGGCGCATGAGATTAGTATTATTATTTTTATTTTTTATGGTGCACCCAGAAAATAATAACACCTCACAAAAATAGATCTTCTCTTCAGTATAAAGCAGACTATGGAATCCCCAACAGTGCAACAAATCAATATATCAATCCCCGCCGGAGGACTTGGCGTAAGTATACAAAAAGATACGACGTCTGGAGAATGTATCGTCTCTGCGAAAACAAATGAAACTTCACCTTTGCAAGTTGGTGATACCATTTTAACTTTAAAGGGTATTAAGTTAGTTGATTGTACTGGTGGTATGAATGATTGGTTAAAATTATTTAGTGTTTTTGATAGTGATGTAAAAGATTTGGTGGTACGTCGAAGTATAGTTGCAACACAAAAAGTTGGTGCCACAGTTGATGTGTATCATCTAAAGTATGACATTACTAGACAAATAATTAAGTACCCATCAAATAAAGAATACTATACTGAGGATTATACACAAGAAAATGAAAAGAATGATTCTGAGCTAGTTCTAAAAGGTCAAACCTTATTAGGAGTGGGAGATAAGATTGAAGAAGGTAACATCAAAGAAAAGGCAGAAGAAGAGTTTAAGAAGATCATGAACCAAGCGTTTCATTCCATCAGTCTACCTGATATTGAGATTGTGACAGAATCAACATCTACATTAAAGAAACTTATAATATTAGCATCAAAAACGGAGGAGGGGCACAGCAAGTGGACTTGGAAGTTTAATGCATCAGAATGTCGAGATTGTGATTTAGGTCCAGATAGTATTGAATTTGAATGCTTGGGAAATGTTTATGTACAATATGAAAGAATGAACAAGTCTTTGAGCAGCCATGTAATACAATACGAAATGAACCGACGCATTTCAGAATACGGGCAGGATTGTTACACTGATTGTCGACCCTGTGAAAGAGAGGGGGCAGAAGAACACTTTGACGATGAGATGGGATATGATTTATGTGGTGAAAATGTTATTGGGTATAATTTGACAGAAACGGAGGAAATCAATAACAAAGCAGAACAGCTAGTGACAGAGGAAGTAGTACAAGAACACATTGCAGACTATGCTGATGCTAATTTCCACTCGGATAAGATTTTAAAGTCGATTGGTAAAGATGGGTTGTACAACTGGAAGTGGAGCTTTGATGCAAAAGAAGATGAATATGGATGTACCTTGGAGTATGAAGGATCCATCGTGATTATTTCAAAGACAACGCCCAACCCAAACATACCCAATCCAAACAAGAAACGACGATTTTCTACTAAGGCACCAGCTAGGAAGCATCAGATGCGTACAAAGATCATTCCATTATTCTCTGATGCAGAATGTGTTAATGATAAAAAGTAAGGCGGTGCTATGGTTAGATACATGTGTAAATAGTGACCGTAAGAATAGTTCGAGTACATGTTATTTAGCTCTTTTAGCCTTTGCTACTTCACACTAATCCGGCTCCAATAATTATAATGTACATAGACCCCAATGAGATATATTCAAGCATCATTCTCCTTGAGTAGAGCAATCATTTCTTGTGAGTATATACCTAACCCTACCGTGCTGTACCGCCACAGTGAGACTGAATCTTCCCCCACTTTTTTTATTTCTGTACACATCATGTGTTCATTATGCACTGTGTTCCTTGAGTAGAGCAATCATTGTCTCCCTTGATCCATCCACATCCAATCCCTTCTCATCCAACATCTTCCTCAAAGTTGCTACCTTCATTTTATTATATTTGATACTTTCATCTTCTTCTCCACCGTCTACTGGTTGCTCCCCTCTTGCCATAGCAGCTAATAGGTCCGTCATCAATGAGCCAGGGACACTATCGAATGATACCTTACCCATGACACTGTGCTTGTTTTTCACAATAAAATCCATTACTGCCTCCTTCAATAATGCAAGGTTCTTGGAGTCGGCATAAAGTAAGTTGTCCATCATATTGTCTATTGTAAATTCAGTTGATTTAACATAAACCGCTTCGGCCTCCAACTTGAGGTGCACTACCCCATACTTGTCACAGGCATTAATGATATCTTTTGCATTGTCTTTTAGATCTTCATCAGATAGTTTACCCCCGTATGTGTAGTAGATCATATGCTTGAATATCTCGGGCTTGACATCTGTAATTGAAACTGTAGTAACTCCTCCACTCTCATCCGATTTACTCATTTCATAAAGGGTCGGGGCACACTTTTGCAATATAAGCCGATGTGCATAGAAGTTGGTGGTAGATGATTCGGCCCTCTTGCGTTTACCCGCTGTATGTTGTTCCCCTCCTACCTCAAAGACTACGTCTGCTGTTTCTTCGTTCATAAACAATGTTTGTACATTTTTATTAAATGGATTTGTAGGGATAAATTCAGTAATTGATTTGCTGGTAGACGTTAGGGTCTTCATTCTAACCTCAATAACTAATGCTCTTTCAACTAATAATCCTATAAGGTATGATCGTTTGGCAAAGTTTATTTTGCATCTAGCATTACGCCCTGAACCAGCAGCACCAAACTCATTTGATTGTGGTGTATAATGCAACACCTCTTTGCCATCTACATCTTTAATACTGTAACCGAGTTGCATCGTGATACTTGTATTTGTCATATTGCAAAGAACTACGGCAACATAGCCTTCACGTGATTCTTCCTCACCACCAGGATAAAGGATAGATATCCAACCTCCACTGATGCCCAAAACATGAAAATTCGGGTGATTCAACATATTCATCTCTTGTTGTTGGTAGATTAGTGAACCCGTGAAATCGAACCAAAGCAGTTGTCCACTCTTTGTACCCCTCCGGAGGTGCACCAACATCTACTTCAATACTCATATTCTTTCTGCAATATTATATATTATATATACTTATCACAAACACCTTCTTAAAAAATATTTTTATGATAATTTCTCTTACTATCAAGAACTTGTTATTATTTCGCACAATACTACCACGGAACAGATGGACATTAAACCAGGTTTAATCATATACTATATTGGCATATGAGCTGCTTTATAGCAGAAGAACTCGGGTATTATTACAACAACGGTACGGGTACTTTGATCTCCGCAAATAGCCGCCATCCAAAGTAAATAAATAATAAAATAGTTTTGTTACTAATTTGCAAAAAATAGTGGCAGAAGGAAGGCGGCAGTTCTCTTCCTATCAGTTCATAGAATCAATCAGTATCATTACCATATTACCAATTTAAAGCTTGTTGTGTCTGCTGAGCAAGAGAGGAGCAGCGTGTCGCCGATAGCACACAAACTCAAAAGAAAAATGACTTCACAATTTCCCATCGGTAGCAATATTATTCTACAGAATCTCATAGCCGGTGCCAAGTACAATGGTTTACGTGGTATCGTTCAATCTAATATTGATACAACATCACTACGCCAGAATGTATTTATCATTGATGCTAACAAAACGATTTCAGTAAAAACAGCCAACATTCGTCATTGCATAGAAAATGAAACTAATGATAATGATAATGTATCAACTCTAAGTATCAAACAGCTCAAATCAGAATTACATTCGTACAATATATCAACAGAATCATATTTGGATAAGGAATCATTAGTTGATGCTGTTAGGACAGCCAGAAGTGAAGGGTGGCGACGTCCTGTAACTGTATCGAAGGATAATGTTGATGGGAAGAAACGAGCTGCTACTGCCTCTTCGGCTTCGGGCAAAGACAGCAAGAAGAAGAAGACAGAGGAAACAGCAATGAATTGTGGTATATTAGACAAATTACCGGATGGTTTATTAGAAGTTGTGGCATCTTTCCTTTATTCTTCGACTGAGGATAGAGCGGAAGATATATGTATATGACATTAGAAGGCATGAAGAAATTGCAATTTTCTTGCTTGTCATTTGCTCAGGCAATGACGCATTCACATAAGAATATAATGTCCTTTCAACCATCCAAAACCACACTTACAATTATGAAACAAAACAAACTTTGGGAGATGCTAGATTTCAAGTATATTGCAGAGTATTTGGAACGTGAGGTTACAGATAATGACGTTCGATGGTTATTGCAATGTATAGATGCTGTTGATCATGTCAAGACTTTGAGATTGACTCATTGTTATAGTGTTACCGGTGTGGGTTTACAACCTCTTGTAGGATCAACTGTATTGGAGAAGATCGATCTGAGTTTGGTTGGTAATCATGAAAAGCCTACGATCAATACTAAACATATCATTTCCGCCGATTTGGTCATGCCGATGCTAGACCGTATGATAAGTAATGAGGGGAGTTCATTACTGATTGTACATCTTCCTAAGAAATGGCGGCTGGAGAGGGTAGCTCTTCTCGATGGTTTCTATCGGAGGTTTAATAGAGAGTTGAACAGGCGTCAGGTTGAGTGCGGGGGAAACTGTGCCTGTCTCAATAAAGGGTTTGTAGTCGACCAAGAAAGGTTGGTGTACTTAGACAATGGTCTAAACTTCTATGGTACAAATGAAGTTACTTGCTACGGATGCTTGAGAAGCTTTTGCTCATCATGTATTGATATACACGAAGTCAATTTTTGTGATGCCTGCGAGAGGATGTACTGTTATAACTGTTCCTATGTAATGTACTCTGAGTGCTGCGATTGGAGGTCATGTGCAGACTGTGGTGAAATCAAACATTGGTAAGTATTTTTTTGTAGTACGAGAATGTTGTTCAGATATCATCACTTGATCTGATTATGTCACATCTACGCAGCGACTGCGGAAGCTCTGATTCTTACTGCATTAGCTGTGAGAAGACGGAAAGTTGTGCAGACTGTGGCAAACCGTATGATCGGGAAATGCAACATGAATGGTGGGAGAATGGTGGCAAAACGTATAATCAATGTGGTGACATAAAGAAAGCATGAAAAGTCTTTGCCATTGGAAGGCAGAGATTTCTCAATATGATCATATGATTGCACAAAACAATAATTACATCGATACAATAAGTACAACAAAACAATAAGTGCAGTTGGGGTGAATTAGTGACTCGTCGTATATCCCTAGAATAGGAGAGTCTAAGACACATAAGACTTCTTGTTATAGAACAGAAATGTAGAGCTATGGTTAACTACACTTTCTTCTCTGACACCTGTTTCCTCCAAATCAAAACTTCTATACACGGTCCTCATGCCTCAGACAAGGCAGCAACACCTGGCAATTCCTTACCCTCTAACAATTCCAAAGATGCCCCGCCACCGGTACTGATATGACTAACACGATCTCCCAACCCTGCCTGATTCACCGCCGCTACACTATCCCCACCACCAACAATTGTAGTCGCTCCTCTATCAGTAGCCTCGGCCATTAATTCAGCCACTGTAATCGTGCCTGTTGCAAATGGTTTCATCTCGAATACACCCATTGGTCCATTAAACACGATAGTATTACATTGACTTAATTCCTTCTTGAATAATTCAAGAGTCTCAGGACCAACATCTAATCCCATCCACTCACCACTAATCTCATTCGATTTGGCAATGGCAGTATTGGCATCTTCTGCAAACTTATCAGCTAATATAACATCCGGTGGTAATATTAACTTCACACCCTTTTCTTCAGCTTGTTTCATTAACTTGCCCGCTAATTCAACATATTCATCTTCGACCATACTATTGCCAATATCGTAACCTAAGGCTTTGTAGAATGTAAATATCATCCCGCCACCAAGTAGAATTGTATCACACTTTTCAATTAATGATTCAATAACTGGTAGTTTTGTAGATACCTTGGCACCACCGATAATTGCACATAATGGACGGTTTGGTTCATCGACTGCACCCTTTAGATACTTTAATTCTTTGTCGAGTAAGAAGCCAGCAGCACTTAGTTTCATATGTGATGCAACACCGGCTGTCGAGGAATGTGCACGATGTGCCGTACCAAATGCATCCATAACAAAGTAATCAGCCAATTTGCCTAATCCTTCGGCTAATTCGTTATCATTCTTTGTTTCACCTTTGTAAAATCTTGTATTCTCAAGAAGTAATACATCTCCCGATTTCAATTTAGATGCAGCAGTTTCAACTTCGGTACCCATGCAATCATCAACTTTTGTAACATTAACACCTAACAAATCTTTCAGTGGTTCAACTACCGGATCTAATCGTCCATTCTTACCAGTTTCAATAATCTTGCCCTTAGGTCTACCAAAGTGACTACATAATATAACATTGGCACCTTGATCTAATAAGAATTTCGTCGTGGGAACGATTGCACGTAATCGTGTATCATCTGTTACTGTTATATCATCTTCTTTTGATAATGGTACGTTTAAATCAACACGCATTAATACATTTTGTCCAGAGAGATTTACTTTGGATGCTAGTCCTTCAACGTTTAATTTCTCGAGTGTTTGTGGTGTTGCATGAATGTATCGATTTGTTGATGTGGATTGTTGCAAGGTTGATGAGCGGCGAGCTGCATGACGAAGGGCGTTGGCAAACATCATTGTGATCGTATGATTGCAGATATGTGAGATACACAGAATAGAGTAGGTGGTAACGACTACCGCTAATTGCAATTGATTTGACAATGAGGTGTCCGACTTAGCCGTATTTATTCCAGGGAAAAATTATGTTCGACCGGTGGTATCCCGCTTTGGTATCCTTCACTTTTTACTTCAATGAGCTTTTGGCGGCGCCGCTTGCAACTAAGAGTTACCACCCTTCATATTGTATATAAACAATTCATCTCATACAGAGATAGTATAGTAATAAGTTGATTTTTTATCGTTCCTTTAATCGGTAGTGGTTGTAGAAGAGGAAGATTAGTTTTTAGGTACACCTTGTTGCAATTACCTTATCTAATCATACGTATTACAAGAGGCTATGAGTGTTAAACTGAATGTCGGAACGCCATCAAATGGATTTAATGGATGGTCTACGACCGAGGTTAATTTCCATGGATTTGCTAATCTATCAACAACTAGAGACGAATGTGTTCAATCACCTGAATTTTTATGTTTTGGGCATCAGTGGAAATTGTGTCTTTATCCAGGTGGCCACATTGCATCACCTGAAGGGTATGCCGTTCTAGTCCTTTTCAACAAATCTAATACAGGAATTGAAGTTCAATTTGGTTACAGTGTGAGAAATGCAGATGGCAGAGAGCTTGTGCACCATATGCCACAAACACATGAGTTTGGTGCTCATGATTCAGAGGATGATGATGCCTACTACAAAATCAACTTTGCCCCGAGATATATACTTATGGACCTATTAGTAGACGGATCATTGATTATTGAGTTACGAATGAAGTCTACGTCAACAGACAAAATAATTACTCAGTTTATACCAACAAATCCAATCAATAAAAATGTGCTCGAATTATTTAATGACGAAGAAACAGCAGATGTTGTGTTTGGGGTAGGAGGAGAACAGCAGGCAAAGGGTAAACGCAAGAGAGCCAACCCATCTACCACCAACTTCTATGCACATAGAATCATCCTGAAAAAGTGTACCCCTACACTGTACGAGATGTGTCGAGTATCAGGTTAAGGAGGAATAAGTACCGTATCAATTACTGATGTCAAGCCAGAGATTTTCAAACATATGATTTACTATGCATACGGTGGCAAACTATCAGAAAATAGTCTTAAAAACAATGCAAAAGATATCATTAATGCCTGTGATAAATACGGGGTAGTGCACCTTAAATTGGAGGCCGAGGCGTATTACATCAAATCAACAGAAATTACTTTGGATAATATGATAGACAACCTTCTATACGCTGACTCCAAGAACTTAGCTTTACTCAAGGAGACAGTCATGGACTATATCGTTGCAAATAAGGATGATATTATCGGCAAGGTATCGTTTAGTGACGTCCCGGGGGATATGATGACCGATTTGTTAACTGCCGTGTCAAGAGGTGAGCAGAATGAAAGCAATAATGGGGACAAGGTCAATTACAACAAAATGAGAGTAGGTGTTTTAAGGAAGATGCTAGATGAGAAAGGACTGAATGTTGATGGGTCAAGAGAATCAATGATTGCTCTTCTGAAGGAACACGATAATAACGATGATAATGATGATTGAACATAAGATAGGGACAGGGCTGGGGCATAATAGATCTATTGGTATGTGATACAGGGATCTGGTCAGGTTCAGAGAGAGAATATATTAAAGGCGAGAATATGAGAGTTTAAGAATCTAGAGATAGTGGGCAGGGATGAATATAGAAGACTGTGATACACAAGATATGTACAAATCTATATCATTATCAATACAGAGTTAAGAGATTCAAAACTCAAGGCCAACATCATTGTCATCTCTTCTTTGTACATGTTTGCTTGCACCGACAAGCAATTCTTCCAGCAGGATCAACTCTGAGTCGTCCAGAAGATCCAACTGTGAGTTGATGAGTTCATTGTATTCTATTTCCCTCAATTGTGTAGCCCGTATCTTCATTTGTTTCTCATACTCCGATTCGTCCTGTTTTAGGTTAGAAATCATCTCCCGCCGCTCAACGTCATGATCTGATTCATGATTACCTTCAAGCAAGTATGCCTCATCTACAACGCCTTCCAGAGACAAATTATCAATATAACCTTCAGTATTTGAATCGATATGAGCTGTGAGCTTACGACGCAGTTCATCATCATTTAATGTGTTATTAGATTCAGTTGTGGATCCTTCATGCTCTCTAGATTTGAACATACTGACATACCACGGATCTGCCTCGGAAGTTGAATCTTCTTCTGATTCGTCATCAACATTTGCTGTAGCTGTTGGGCTATCTGTATCTGATTCGGGTAAGGAAACAGTAGGGGCCATCGTCGGGGCGTCAGTTGATGAACAAATGGGCTCACTGCCGTCTATCAACTCTGGAGGGTGACAACTCTCAAAAAGCGGCCGCCATATACATCCAACGACTGACTCTTCACAGTCTATCTCTGTCTCAAATGCACCGCAGTTACAATCTGTGGTGTTGTCCATCAACGTCATGCCCAATCGTTTGGCAAGCTCGTCCTCGGACATGCCATCAAGCTTCTCTTCTTTTGCAAAGATCTTGATGAACGGCGGTCTAGCTCCATACAGCGACCTATCTGTCAACTTGTACATACCTTCCTTGCCATTCTTGGCTAGATAGGCGAGATATGAAGTACCAGTGGGGCCCGGAGGACCGATGATCTTCTTTCTGAACATGAGACGACGCTGCTCATTCTTGTACAGGTCTTCGCCCTCGTCTCCATTCTCTTCCTTCCACTCCTTGCAGAAGGCGTTTCGTTCCTTGGTGTTGTACAGCATATCCATATCCAACACGACCTTACTGTGGCCTGGGTTGATACGTTGAGCCAGACTGATCGTCTCCTTGCAGTATGGAAACTTGAAACAGAAGGGATATGTGGCGGGTGTGAAGGGAATGACTGGCTTGAAAGTACCGGGTGTGAACATAAGATCAACATGCCGGGCGACGTGATGGTGTGAGTTGGTGATCATGAACCAGTCCGTCTTGATATCAGCCTCACATAGATCCATAAAGTCGGGTGCTCCTCTGTGCTGGGTTGTAACCTTGACCGAAGTCATCTCATCATAATCATCGTGCGCACCGGCAACTGGCGGTACCATGACAACTATCTCTGAGTACGGATGATCTTTCTCATCCAAGTTCTGGATAAGGTGTAGTGATCGATCGAAGAACCATTCCGATACTACCAATGTAACATCAGTCTTGGTAGGGTCCCAGGGAGAGTATAACTTGGCACCGTGGATGATATACTCTGGGCCCAAGTGTCTTGGAATCAAGTTGGTAGCGGCATAGTTGTGAATGACAGGCGTGTATTTGAAAGGATCCTCACGCTCCCATATGTCAGCCCACTTCTTAAACATCTCGAGATTGTCCGACAAAGTGATATTCTCACCCTCTTCATTCAGCATAATCTTGGGAGCAAGCTCGGGGACTATTCCAAGGGTACCTTCAACCCACATTTGACTCATTCTGTAATCATACGGTATCGAGTTATATGGACAAGGAGCTTCTACTTCTAGTTGACCAACGAGACGTTCGAGTAGTGGATGTGATGTGTTATAGATGGCATTACCATTCGTGTGATGTAGAAGTGATATCGGAATGCTTTCATAGAAGGTATCCCACTTGTCTCCATCGTATTGGCTGTGTATAAGAAAGTGAACATAAGATGTGAGCAAAATTAGTAGATAGTCAGAAAAGTGAACATATCATGTGAGCAAACTATAAAGTGAACACATTATATGTCAAACATGAACTCACGCTCCAAGAATGGCAAATGGACGGTTCACCTCTATCTCACTCAATACTACATCCAACCAATGTGCTTTAACGGGTACAGAATCACCCTCCATCAAGTAGAAGCCGTCATACTCTCCCCACTCTCCGCTCTGTATGATACGTACGGCCGCCTCAAACTGTCGATTCGGACCATTTACCCAACTGTACAACTCTTCTTGAGCTGATGGAATATATAGATCTAGCTCCTGCGGTATATTTGCCTCAATTGCATAGATATTACCAAAGCATTGACTCCATCCACCCGGTTCGAAGAACTGATCAATGATTGCATCTACTGCCTTGATTGCAACATCATTTTCCGAGAATGTTTGAGAGTAGAATAAGAACACATCTGCATTAGCACTCTTCATTGCATCACTACCGACATAGTCAAATCCATGCCTGTCACTATTCTGTTCATTCAGATATCTTCTATACCCCACGGTATCTCCTTCATACATGTCCTCTTCATCCATATCATCTCCAATATCATTGGCAGCGGCCTTGCAAGGTGTCAAAGCATTCCAACAAGTGAATGTAGTAGGTAATGCCTCTGCATCAAATTCACAGAATGGTCGGACAATTGCTAGTCTGGTCTTAATCTCTTCTCCATTAGATGTATCCTCTATCCCAGCTGCTCGTTCTGCTTCTCTTCTTAGATTCCGTACTACTTGTTGATTTTGTGTGGCTAATAATGTTTGTATACTTTTAGTTGATGTGTAGTATGAACTAGTAACATATGGATGCTCAAATACAAAAGAAGGACGTGCTACTTCCTCTTCTTCTGCCTCATCAACTGAATCGTCTTCTTCATCATTGCTTTTACTGTTGCCGATGATAGATGATAGTTTTTGATGCGGCATAAGTATCATCTTCGTCATGAGTTCTAATGGTGAGCTGCTGGTATCTACTCCTCCTACATATCTGATGATGATTGTGAGTAAAAGAGTGAATGATATAATAAATCGAGTAAGGCGTAGACTGTTAGATGCTCTTCTCTCATTTCCATCATCATCATCAAGCCAGTCGCCGCTGAGATTATCGAGATACCCCGACTCCGTTGATGATATTGATAATGACCCCGATCGATCATCATTATTATAAGAGTATGAGGTTGCAAAGACTGCATCGTTGTTATCAATAGATCGTCGTCGACGTCCAGTTATAACCTCAGCTTGATAGACCGGAAGATCATGATGATGATCATAGCGTACGGATTGAGATTGAGAATTCAACATCTCTTCTTCTCTTCCTTCTAATGCTCGATAAGGCTATGTGATTGAGATTTGATATGAACAACTCACTCATTAGATTAATAGTAGTATAGATAGATGACTAAAAGATCGACAGGTGGGCATAGTGGAGTGTCTCCAAGTCATCATCTCATTAGCTATGTAGTTAGCAGCCAGCCCACGCCCAGGCCGAATAAAAAATAAGAGGCCGAATAAAACAGCCAACGACCTGAATACCGTATGCCCAGGGGCTATATAGTATGCTTGAGGCCATTTTATTAGAGGTGCTTTGACCAAGGCAGGCAAGTATCATCATACCATTTTGCTACTTTACATTATGACAACTAACAAAAACTTGAGAGTGCATATGCGCCACCACTTTAGTACAAACTCTGCTCACTGCAATGAAGTTGCAGTTTGACCATGAGGGATATTCAATGAAGGTTATCCCAATAAACTATCTTCAATAAGATTGAGGGCATGACCGCTCATGTCACAATGAGACACACGTGGGTCATCTGATGTGACGATTTATTTTCCCATGATTCTAAAGTATTCTATTATGTTCATGCTGGAAGCGTTGGGCTTGGCCCAAAAATTCAGAGTCATTTATTGAATCTAGATTTTGCCGATGTGCCATTGTTTCGTAAAACCTATGACCCAGCTGCAGCCAACGCATCCATTGCAATGGGAAGTTGAAGTATGAGAATACGGTCTAATAAATAGAGAAGAATGATATTCAATGAAGGAGGTATGAGGCGGCGATCTAATGATGATCTACCAATCTATCAAGCCGATGGTATCTATGGTCGACAACGACGATCGAATAATATCAATGGTGAGAATAATAATACAATCTATATTCAACCCTCTGATGTATATTCAGAAGAGGGTAGCAGTTATGACGGTAGTGATTATGATGATAATAATAATAGACAAACTTTCTCACAACAGCAGCAGGGTCAGCAATCTTCTAAACAACAAATCATACCGATATTATTTATATGCACAATTATTGGATGGTTAGGAGGGTTCTACTCACCTACTGAAATAATAACCAGCTCACCATTAGAACTAATGACAAAGATGATACCACGCCGACTATCTATTATAGGTAGTAGCAGCAGGAGAAGGAGTAAAAGTAGCGATGATGAAGAGGATGAATTAACAGACGAAGAAGAAGACATAGGACCACGCCCATCCTTCGTATATGAACATCCATACGTTTCTAGTTCATACTACACATCAACTAAAAGTATACAAACATTACTGTCAACACAAAATCAACAAGTTGTACGGAATCTAAGAAGAGAAGCAGAACGAGCAGCGGGTATAGAAGATACTACACCCGAGATTAAAACAAGATTAGCAATAGTCCGACCATTCTGTGAGTTTGATGCAGAGGCGTTGCCTACTACATTTACTTGTTGGAATGCTTTACCGCCGTGTAAGGCTGCCGCGGGGGATATTGGAGATGACGAATATGATGATTATAATGAAGAAGAAGAAACAATGTATGAAGTGGATACCGGCGAGTTAATGGCCTACAATAAGAACTCAACAGCGGGAAGAAATCTATATGACATTGGTGATAGACATCTATTCGATTTGGTGGGTAGTGATGCAATGAAGAGTGCTAATGCAGATGTCTTCTTATTCTACTCTCAAACATTCTCGGAAAATGATGTTGCAATTAAGGCAGTTGATGCAATCATTGATCAGTTCTTTGAACCGGGAGGGTGGAGTCAATGCTTTGGTAATATCTATGCCATTGAGGCAAATATACCTCAAGAGCTTGATCTATATATCCCATCAGCACAAGAAGAGTTGTATAGTTGGGTGAATGGTCCAAATCGACAGTACGAAGCTGCGTTTCGGATCATACAGAGTGGAGAGTGGGGAGAGTATGACGGCTTCTACTTGATGGAGGGTGATTCTGTACCCGTTAAAGCACATTGGTTGGATGTAGTATTGAGTGAGATAGAAGTGAATCGTCCATTTGCAATTCTCGGAGCGTGAGTATATGAGTGACATATGATATGTTCTTTTTAGAGATTGCTCACATGATTGTTCACTTTTCTGACTATCCACTAATTTTGCTCACATCATATGTTCACTTTCTCTCAACTCATCAACTCATCAGCCAATACGATGGAGATAAGTGGGATACCTTCTATGAAAGCATTCCTATCTCACTATTACATCACACGAATGGTAATGCCATCTATAACACGTCACATCCACTACTTGAACGTCTCGTTGGTCAACTAGAAGTAGAAGCTCCTTGTCCATATAACTCGATACCGTATGATTATAGAATGAGTCAAATGTGGGTAGAAGGTACCCTTGGAATAGTCCCCGAGCTTGCTCCCAAGATTATGCTGAACGAAGAGGGAGAGAATATCACTTTGTCAGACAATTTAGAGATGTTTAAGAAGTGGGCTGACATATGGGAGCGTGAGGATCCTTTCAAATACACGCCAGTCATTCACAACTATGCGGCTACCAACTTGATTCCTCGACACTTAGGCCCTGAGTACATCATCCACGGTGCCAAGCTATACTCTCCCTGGGATCCAACTAAGACTGATGTTACACTCGTAGTATCGGAGTGGTTCTTCGATCGATCATTACATCTTATTCAGAACTTAGATGAGAAAGATCATCCGTACTCAGAGATAGTTGTCATGGTACCGCCAGTTGCAGGTGCTCACGATGACTATGATGAGATGACTTCTGTCAAGGTAACAACCCAACATCGAGGAGCTCCCGACTTCATGGATCTATGTGAAGCTGATATCAAGACGGACTGGTTCATGATCACCAACTCATACCATCACGTTGCTCGGCATGTTGATCTTATGTTCACACCCGGTACTTTCAAGCCAGTCATTCCCTTCACACCCGCCACGTATCCCTTCTGTTTCAAGTTTCCATACTGCAAGGAGACGATCAGTTTAGCTCAGCGTATCAACCCAGGCCACAGTAAAGTTGTGTTGGACATGGATATGCTTTACAACACCAAGGAGAGGAACGCCTTTTGCAAGGAGTGGAAGGAAGAGAATGGAGACGAGGGAGAAGACCTGTACAAGAATGAGCAGCGTCGTCTCATGTTCCGGAAGAAGATCATCGGTCCGCCGGGCCCCACTGGTACTTCATATCTTGCTTGGTTAGCAAAGAATGGCAAGGAGGGTATGTACAAGTTGACTGATAGATCGCTGTATGGAGCTAGACCGCCGTTCATCAAGATCTTTGCAAAAGAAGAGAAGCTTGATGGCATGTCCGAGGACGAGCTTGCCAAACGATTGGGCATGACGTTGATGGACAACACCACAGATTGCAACTGCGGTGCATTTGAGACAGAGATAGACTGTGAAGAGTCAGTCGTTGGATGTATATGGCGGCCGCTTTTTGAGAGTTGTCACCCTCCAGAATTGATAGATGGCAGCGAGCCCATTTGCTCATCAACCGATGCCCCAACAATGGCCCCTACTGTATCATTACCCGAATCAGATACTGACAGCCCAACAGCTACAGCAGATGTTGGTGATGAATCAGAAGAAGACTCGACTTCGGAAGCAGATCCGTGGTATGTCAGTATGTTCAAGTCAAGGGAGCATGAAGGTGCTACGACTGAATCGGATGGCACTGATTTAGAAGATACCATTGGCATGGAAGGAGAGGAGGATGATACTGTCGTTCTTGAACCAACCGATAGAGCTCGGAAACTCACAGCAAATATAAACAGTCTTTGGTATGATACTGATAGAACTGGTCACGAGGAGGAGGACACAAGAAGCTATGATGAGAATGACACAAGCACTGATACCGAGGCGTACATAGACAATTTATCTTTGGGTGGTATGTTAGAAGAAGCACACCAGCTAGAAGACCTATCTAGTGACACAGAGAAGGAACTAAAAGCTCATTTACGAAAGAATGAGATACAATATGAGGAACTAATAAAGTCTCGGATGCTATTGTTAGAAAAGATGGACATAGCCGAGAGCAAGAGGCCCATAAAACAACAAGAAGAAGTATGGGAAGAGTTTTGAGTAGTCCCGACCAATATGATTAGAGTAGTATGTACACATAATCATAGGTTACATATATAAGGTACAGTTTCAGTTTACAAGACAATAATCGTTTAGACCGAATAGTATCGTTTCAACACTTCTGCCCATAAGCGATAACAGTAGGATACTCTTCCTCATCATCAGCACTACCACACTTCAAAGGACACGCCGAATGTACCTCAACGTTCCTCAGACCAAGCTGACACTGATAGAAGTCAATAAGAAAGTCTTTTGCAAATCCATCATGAGTGCCAATAGACGCTTTGGCCTCCTCACTGAGATGAGAATGAAACTCTTCAGACTTGTCTTGATCTACCGATGCAAAATCAACAATACAAAAGATACCGCCTGGCCTAAGATGCTTCATTAATGCCTTCCTGATTGCAGAAATATCCTTTAGATGATGGAAAGTGTATAGACTTGCGATCATATCGAACAATCCTTCATATTGCAACTGCTGTGATGATGCTTCACTATCCTCCTCCGGCAGGATATCCATTTTGATTACTCTGACATTCTCCCACTGCTCCTTGTCAATCTTAGACTGCATACGCTCTACCATACCATGAGATATATCAATACCTACACATTCCTTTACATCATGACGTAATTGTGATTCCAACAAACCAGTACCACATCCAAAGTTCAACACTCTTGTTTCACTAGAGATGAATTTACTTAGATGCTTTTGGAGTGTAGTATATGATTCTTGAGATACCTTTACAACCTCGGGATCATCCCAATTTGTCGATTCTTTGTCAAAGTGATGCTGATTATGTCTGATTAAAACCGCATGCTGTGTTTCTTCATTATCATCATGAACGTCCATCATAACCATCTGTACTCTGTATCGATATTTTGATATACTGATTACAAGGATACCGACCACCAAGATATGATTTTTAATCGATAATATGGCGGAGATATGTTGCAACGAAGAGATTTATAATAGGTAGTACTATCCTCCTCTCTACTACTTTGTAACAGGGTACTTTTAAAGTGGATTTGTGATCTATTGATCAGAGGAGTCAACTATGCATTTTTTGTAGTAATGCTGAGCAGTTTTAGTCGTAGATATTTTGGGCCGTCACCTCATTGATTCATTTATTATTGACATTGATATCAAAATGCCTTAGGCTTCGTCTCTTATGGGCGATATGCGATCTTAGTTTGCTGTGTTGTTGCCTCTACTATCACTCATCTTCACGAGGAACCGCCATTAAAGTGAGTAGAGACTGAGATAGAGCAATTTATTGCTTGAGCTTTTGTTAGATGCATTGCTCTTGTATTTTGTATTTTACACCTTTACGACGGCATAGTAAATGAAATTGATAAACATATTGAATATATCTTGTATAGGAGCAGTCTACTGGTATCTAATCATATTGTGCGGCAGAAGAAGTAACACAAAACCAAATCATATTGAGTCGCCGTTTCTTCAAAGATCGAGAGTTGACACATCAACTATATACACAGAATCTAATAACAACAACAACATGACAGAGTGGAAGATATTCTTAGATTTGCAATGTCCATACTCAAAGGTATTTTGGAAACATCTACCATCAATTCAAGAAAAGTTCGGTAACAAATATACCTTCACACGTCATATAACAT
>Ga0214477_100325_pt1 | contig 34045 bp, 27 predicted proteins | sample M1_20Mar14CPVII9_FD_165058 | JGI IMG/M metagenome (GOLD analysis project Ga0214477, IMG submission 165058) | Marine eukaryotic communities from Monterey Bay, California, United States - M1_20Mar14CPVII9sort6BwellC16 | ecosystem: Environmental > Aquatic > Marine > Unclassified | place: USA... | reverse complement strand
CAAAAATCCTGATTTTCTGCCGACTCTCAGGCAATGTTTGGCCAACAAGTGGGGGTATGGCATCATGTAGGTGCTGCAATAGTGGTTGTTTGGCATTGTATAGGTGTATAACAAGTTGATGAACACTCCAGGCATGATTATAAGTCCATCCATCATACTTTTACAGCCCCATGTAGGCAGGTTTCATGTCTCAGATCAGGCAAAAATCCTGATTTTCTGCCGACTCTCAGGCAATGTTTGGCCAACAAGTGGGGGTATGGCATCATGTAGGTGCTGCAATAGTGGTTGTTTGGCATTGTATAGGTGTATAACAAGTTGATGAACACTTTCAGGACCTTTATAGACATAAAGGTCCTACCTTTACAGCCCCTGTTTTTGGTTGTTGTTATCATTGACATTGACATTATTTTAGCTATCACTTCAGTGTTGGTAAACAATAGATGTATCAATTTATCTTCATGGTTTGACTTGACCATTCTCAGCTTGTCTTGCCACGATCCTCTCATAATCAATATTGTATAAAACATAAATCATGTCAGTTTTATACATTGATCTATACTAGGTGTGATTCTTTTTATTGTCTGATTTGTCCATTCTCAAATTTTAGTACTCGAAAAATACCTGTCTTTGATTGAAACCGTATTATACCTGTCACTACTTGAGCTCCCATAAATGCCTATCACAAAAAGAAAGAGTCAGGAATATCAGTTTATATCAATCATGTTGTATGAATAACAATGTTTATACTCACTGCCAATGCCCACCAAATCTTTCCCAAAGTCACAACATTAGTATTTGCCCAAACTTGAATCATTCCAACACATATTATATTAGCTAGCCACATTGCCTGATATAAGATATTAGTGAATATATTTTGTTGAGTAAAATTGAAAGACAAAAGAGCAAAAGCACAGATACATTTTACGCACCAACATTGTGAATTTCCAATCTAAGCCTCCCATGATGATACCATTCACTGGGTATGCAAGGCCTTTGAGAACTATATGCATCATGTTCGTTAGTTTTCTTCAAGAAGAGTAAACATGAACCAAAACAACATAGAACAAAGCAAATCTTACCTTGAGTGACCAAAACTGCAGGGAATATAACTCGGCTGGCTTCTCGAATGCTTGCATCAGTTGTCAAACTTCTGAGCACGCTTTCTTTTTGAAAGAATGTAAGTAAGCTCAATCCACCAGCTACCAATCCTCCAACTAGTATAGAGCCATTGATTAAGTGACGGACTCGTTTTGCCTTCATGATTGTTTGCTTTGTATTCTTATCTCCATCATCACTACCACTAGCTATTTCACGAGCCAATAGTGTTTGTACTGCGACTGCCACTGATTCACATATTTGTGTTGTAGCAAATCCAAGCTGAAAAGTAAGATTATATGCTGCCGCTGCCACTGATCCTAGCAAGGCCTTTAGTTAGAAAAGAAAGTTTGATTAGAAAGATTCGCAGAATATAAGCAGCAGCAATCTTGAATGGCTAAATATAACACACTTACCGCCTGTCGAGCACAAACAGAATACGCCAGGACTTTACCAACAGTTCTCAAGAATACATATGAGCCAGCACGAAGATATTCCTTTAGTGTAGTTCCCAACTCCTTCCATTGACCTAATATATCAATATCCACTCTTCGATTGAGGCTCCAGAGAAGCGGAATCAATGCCGTGTATTGTGCTATCGCCGTCCCAGCAGCAGCACCACTAGCTCCAAACTTGAGAGTGAATATGAAGAAGGGATCAAGTACTGCATTCAATCCAGTGAAGAGTAATGAATACTTCAGTGGAGTGCTTGTATCTCCTAGACCACGAAACACTCCGTTAGTAACTAGCCATAGAGTAGCAGCCGGTGTGCCTAATGCTCTAACTCTCAAATATGAAAACGCCGAATAATGCATAGACGACGTTGATCCAACACCCATACCTTGTAATATAGATCCCGCAAATGTAAAGTATAACAATAGTTGGATGATACCAACAGTTGCCGCGAGTAGTAATGCAGATGAAACTGCTATTGATAATGCATCTTTACTCTTCTTCTCATCATTATCACTATCACTACTCTTTCCATCTTCACTTGCAACGAGAGAGATACTCGTTCTTAATAATGGATCATTGTATAGTTTGCTTACGGCATATTGCGCACTAATTGCAACTCCTGTTATGTTTTATATTTGAGAAAGATATGTGAACTCGAATTGCAAATAATATACATACGCATATCAAACAAAGCAGCAACTTACCAGCCCCTCCTAAAACTTCAGGGCCCAATCGACCTAAGTATGCAGTATCAACTAAACCGGCCAGCGGTTCAGCAGCCAATTGTATAAAAGCAGGTAATGCTATACTGAAAAACTCTCTCGTTAGATGTTTCTTTTGTTGTTTTACTTCTTCATCATTTATATCATCATTATTACTATTGCTTGCTGTATTAAATAGTTTGGAAGCACCTCCTCTTGGTAAAGATAGAGGAGAGGTGATGTGATGGTTTGTATGATGTTTATGTAGTGAGAGTGAACGATGTCGATTATGTGTACATATCGATCTGCTACTGCTTGGAATTACTAGAGCATTGTTGGTAATACTAATGCCATTGCTCAAGACGAGCAATAGACTGACCAATAGTGCTACCATCATGATATTTATGCATATCAACCAAATCGGTGGCATCCTATATCGTAACAAATAAGTCAAATAACTAAAACTAATAACTAAAACAGACTAAAAGTCACATTCTCATAGTAGAGGGTCTGGCCGTCGTTCCCATCATCTAATCAACAATCATCCGTCTCCCTCATGTTGACTCAAATCGGCGGCAGGCCGCCTATTACAAAGAAAAGGAAAGCAATATGATGATACTTAGCTGGATTAAGTTACTAATATCGGCAGCGATCTTCTCCTGTGGTAGTAAGAGCACAAGATATGCACAAGCATTTGTTCATCACCATCATCATCGATTTGCAATAAAGACATCAATCACATCGCAACAAATAACAATACGGTATACATCACACTTGTCATCTACACCCAATGAGATAGAAGAAGGTGATGATTTCTTTATGCAGGCATCACAACAGGCATCGCGACAACGTTTTCAACAACTTAAAGATGGAGTCTCCCCTTTGGCTGTTTCTCTAGCTACAACATCTATAACATCATCATCGGATGCTACTGATAGTAGTAGTAGTGCAAAAAAGGAAGAAGGTAACGACAACAAAGAGAACAAAGGAGCAGTAGCAGAAGAATCAAAGCCTACATCACAAGAGATTAAGATACCAAACGAACCTCAGATTAAGATACCGAATGAGCCACCATCTATCCATGTTATTAAGGAAGCACAAGAAGCTATAAAAAAAGAGATTGAAGTTGATAAGAAACAAGTAGTTGATCCTATTCTTCAATCTATCAAGAATGCTAGACCTGATAGTAGTACAGATGTATCACAAGAAACCAACGAATCAGAAACCAACACAAAGACTCAGGAAGAGTTGGAAGATGAATTACGTAGTATCAAACTGGGGGCAAAGTTAGCTGAAGACGCAGAAAGATTCTGGGGTAGTACATCAAAAGACGATAAAGTATCAGCAACACAAAAGGATGAAAAAGAGCAGGCGAAGGATCTAACTCCAGATGAAGAAATACAAGAAGTTCCAACTGCTGCTAAAGAGGCCGAGAAGATACGGACAGAAGAAGATTCTACCAAGCCGACGGAGGAGAAACAGAGCGAGCCGATATTCTCAATAGATACAGATGAGATTGTTGCACAAGCTATGAATATAGAAGAAGAAGGGGAAATAGTAGACACAAATATACTGGGGGAAGAGCAAAAGAAGGCCAACGAAGATGGGGAAGTTAAAGTGCCAATAGACTCAGTCAAAAAAGAAGATCAGAGTGAAGATGAAATAGCTCCCTCTGCTGATGTGGAAGATACCACTACCAAGGAAGTACCGATATCATCTGTAGAAGAAGACACAACAGCTGAAGTTACTACTTCTCCAACATCATCATCCGATGAACAAATACTGATGCCATCCTCTAGCGGTGAGGAAAGCATACCTAGATTATCATCAGACGGGAAGGCACTGTATGAACCTAAACAATCTGAACCAGGAGAAGTTAATCAGGACAATGTCGATATGGGATTATTGGTACTGACTCAGGGTCTATTTGCATTGAAATCTATTGTAGATAAGAAGGAATAATCATACTAATAAAAGGAGAGCAAACCTAATTTTGAGTATCATAATGAAACAAACTAAATAGAGTGTGGATTGTGGTACGGATATAATTTCCCCTAGAACAAAGACTTGTGTATAAAGAGCTTATAAGGCAGGGAGGAGGAGAGGAGATGTTGTTATTGTTGGAGGCAGAGAAAAGTTAGTCGAATTTCTGTGAGTCTGTGAGCGGGAGATGTGACAAAAATGTGTCACATCTAGGATACCGATTGTCGTATCTCAAATCTCATGGTGCTTCGAAAAACGACCATGGTCAATGCATACTAGCCCAGGCCTTATTTGAGCAATATATTTGATTAGTAAAGCGTTGATGAGCGTACAATATTGTCGGTGATATCGTCTTCTCGAATCGGGCCGAAATTTGTGCTCAAAGGCGTACAAAATTGAGAGATATAAATTATTTTCAGAACCATAACCCATCATCATTAAATTACCAGAAATTGGTTGGAACGAGTAGGCCTTTCGCCCTCGTATAGATTAAATTACAACATTAAATTGCCTTATATAGTGGGGTAAATATCGTGGAGTATTGGTGTTTTAATTTGAGGGTACGGTGGTGAAAAATAAAAATTATCATGGAACCCCAACAAAATAAACCTATTGAGGACAATTTAGAGGCGGAGGCAGAACCTTATTATATGAATGGTGTTACGGATAGTAATGTATCAGATGATAGTAAAAGTAGTGATAATAAATTGGAGCCAAAAGTTAATGATATGTTAAGGAAAATAGAGGTTGGGGTGGTATCCAACACCCAAAAAGATGATGATGTGCCACCAGAAAAAGATAACAATAAGCAGCAGCAACAGCCTGAAGTATTAACAGACAAATCCACAACAACAAAAATAATAGACAAACCAGAGGAAAATGAATTAACAGTGATAGATGGACCGCTCGCTAAAGGAAAAGAAGAAAGTAGTTTAGAGGGAAGTACGGCGCACAATGCACCATCTCCTTCAGTAACAAGTCATACACCGAATAGCTCTATTGGGGATTCATCCTTGGGGGAATTATTGGGTGAATCAGCTGTATTATTAGAAAACGGGTCAACATCCCCAGAGAGTAGTAATGAGAAGCTGTTGAGTATGAAATCTACAGAAAAACCAAGATCTCTTTTAAGATCTCCTAAAAAAGAGAACACTCAACCTCCTGGTCATGTGGTTAGTAAATCAGATGAGGGGGTACTAACAACAGCAGCTGCTTCTGATGCTGTTCGAGAGAAACCGCCATTAAAACGAGTTACATCACTCCCTCCAGAAAATAATACTGCAGCAGCTGCGCAAAAGGTACGGAGTCCTCATAAACCCACACACAATAGAGACTATTCAAACTCATCTCAAGATTTGGTATCTAGTATGACCGAAGACGATGATGATGACGATGAGAATGATATTCCACCCCATATACAATCTAAAATTGTTGAAAAGAGTCCAGCCGAGCGATATATCCGTTTCAAGGAGAAGTTAGGATCTGGTGCATATAAGGATGTTTACCGTGCATATGATACCATTGAGGGTATAGAGGTGGCATGGAATGTAGTGAAACTTAGTGGCGTGCCCAAGGCCGAACGCGTCCGTATTGTCAACGAAGTACGGCTATTAGAAAGGTTACATCATCAAAACATCATCTCCTTCCACGGGTCATGGGTTAACCGTGAAACTGAACGTGTTATATTCGTTACAGAGATTCTATCCTCGGGAACACTCAAATCCTTTGTTCAGAAGGTACAACTTATCCGCTGGAAGATATTTAAACGATGGGCTATACAGATATTGAAAGGGTTGGAATATTTACATTCCCAGGATCCACCGATTATACATCGTGATTTGAAGTGTGATAATATATTTATCAATGGTACTAGTGGAGATCTGAGGATTGGGGACTTTGGTTTGAGTACGGCAATTAGTAAGAAGAATCAGCCACTGAGTGTCCTGGGCACACCTGAATTCATGGCACCTGAACTATATGATGAAAATTACAACGAGAAGGTCGATATATATGCCTTTGGTATGCTCTTACTAGAAATTATCACACGTGATGTACCATACCATGAATGTACCAACCCTGCTCAGATATATAAAAAGGTTACTCAGGGTATACCACCGGCTAGTTTACGCCGTGTCAAGTCAGTGGAGGCACGAAACTTTATACAAACATGTTTAGGAATTGGAGAGGATGCCAGCAATCGTCCATCGGCAAGTGATTTACTAAAGCATGAATTTTTAACGAAGAAATTAGACGATGAAGCGACGATTGAGGTTGAACCGGCAGTCGAGGATATGGTTATTGAGGAAGCAAAGAATAGTATGACATTCTCGGATACCGGTTCGGAGAGATCTGGTGGATCTAATGGAGGAGGCAAGAAGAAGAAAGAGCAGAATTCCAAGTATGCGTCGTCTATTGATGGGCATGAAATACCCAGCCGAGGGGCTGAACGACCTGGGGAGGGGAAACCTCCGACGGGGAAGGATATTGGAGCTGTATTGGCAAAGAGCAATACTAAATCAATGGATTCCAAGGACATCAAAAGTAAATCCTCTGCCGAAAAAGAGCAAGGGGATGATGATGATGACGACGATCACTTTGGTAAAATGCCCGAGAACGAAGCCAACATGAAAAAGGTCACAGTGTTAATGGGAAGGGGTACCGCATTAGATGATTCAGAGCCTCCTACCAAGGAAGTGGAAGGAGTATCATTGTCAACCACACCACCGCCTGCTGAAATTAAGACCTCGACATTGCCGCGGAGCGACAGTGAGAGTATCGGCAGCATCCCACAGTACAAAGTATCTGCTGTGCCTCCGATAGATCAACAAGAAATGGGAGGTGCTAAGCCATACCCCAAAGATGAAATCAACCTCGCACTCACAATTCCGGATGAAAGCCAGACGACTATAGAGTTTGACTTTGACTTAGTAAATGATGATCCTGTCCAGGTGGCACGTGAAATGGTCATGGAGTTGGAAGAGGTGCCAGACAATGCCGTCCTTGACATCAGTGAGGCGATCAGTGGTGTTGCCCGCAAGGCCAGGATGAAACAAAATCAATGGGGAAAACTTCAGCAGCACCAACAAGATATGTTGCAACAACAACAGCAGCACTCGCAAAGCATGATGTCAATGCATTCTCAACAAGGATCTGTGCCGCAACATCAGCACTCACAGAGTATGATGTCAATACCGTCCCAAGGTTCAATATCTCAAGGTACAGTGCCCATGCAACAGCAACAGCAGGGTATTCAAACCCCACAAGGTATAATGATGCCTCCTCCTCAGCAACACATGTATGGATCGGCGACTGGTTACCCTCCACCGCAAGGTGGTTATCAAAATCCAGGGGGGTCCTTAGTCCAGCCACAACTAGTAGCGCCTCCGGGGAATGAATCTATAATGAGTGGACAAGGAGGGGCAGTGGCTCAGCCACAGCATCAACAAGTAGTACAAGCTCAGCCTCCGGTACCGCCCCCTCCAGCGCCCTCTCAAATGTCAACACCACAAATGCAACATCCTCAACAGCATATTGTACAACCTGCACAGCAACAACAGCAACCAGTATCTTTACCATCGTCTCCCGCACCGATACCTCAGTCAGCTCAGCAGCAGCAACAGTTGCCCCAACAAACCATGACTAGATCAAGCAGCATGGAAATCAATCCAAATATTTCACAGCCAGCAGATATGATAACTCCAAGACAATTGGCACCTGCGGCACCTCCTGTGACGACTCAAGCCCCCTTGGCACAGCCTATGCCACAGCAAGGAGCTTCATCTATACCGCAGAATCAACAAGTGCGAATGCCTCTTCACGCACAAGCTTCAATGGAGAGCGCAGACGGAAGTGAATCCGACAACGAGGAAATACGAAAGCTTGAACTTGAGTTCGAGAAGAAGATGCAACGTGCCAAGAAATCATACGGCACTCGTATGGACAATTTGCATAGATCCAAAGAGGAGGCAGAGTCACAGCATCAAAAGATACTTGAAAAGCATGAGAAGGAACGTATTGAGTTTGAAAAGAGAGTCAAATTGGCAGAAGAGGAGCAAACTAGACGATTGAATCAAATAGAAAAGGAGTTTATGGAGAAGAAGAAAGAAGCTCGTCAACAGAATCGTACTGCACAGCCACCAACAGAGGTTGGAGCACAACCTACCACGCAGAATGGAAGTACTGGTGGTGATATCAAACCACCATTGCATGGCGGGCACAAGCGCTCGAGTTCAAACTTTGATAACTCGCTTCAGCCCCATGTACCGATCCCTGATGCTCATCACAAGAGGACAAGTTCAGATTCTGACCTAATTGGCGTCGAAGAAAAGACTGCTGCTCCTCCTAGACCGCCGATACCTCGGCCACCGACAACGGGAGGGAGCAGTGCTACAAGTAATCGAGATCGAAGCTCTTCAATTTCGTCAGATGAAAAGAAATGAGAGCTTGGAGTAACTTTAAAGGTTTAAATCAATACTGTTTCGAAATGTTGTATTAAGTTTAAAAATCTAATACACTTGCAATATGATAGCCATTCTCTTTATCTAAAAGTCGGCATCGAAATCCAGACTACCATCTGAACTCGAATCCTCCATATTGGCCATGACACCACTCTTTGCATACTCACTGACCCGTTTCTCAAAAAAGTTTGTCTTCCCCTCAAGTGATATCATATCCATCCAATCGAATGGGTTCTTGCTGTGATACAGCGGCTCATACCCCAAATCAGTAAGCATTTGATCAGCAACAAATTCAACATACTGTCCCATTAGACTAGAATTCATCCCAATTAAACTGACAGGTAATGCATCACAGATGAAGCTCTTCTCAACTTCGACTGCCTCCCCGATTATCTTATTGATTTGATCTTGCGTCAGTTTATTCTTCAGCTTTGAATACAACTGACATGCAAATGAGCAATGTAATCCCTCATCACGACTAATCAATTCATTTGAGAATGTTAATCCAGGCATTAATCCTCTTTTCTTGAGCCAAAAGATGGCACAAAAGCTCCCACTGAAGAAGATACCCTCAACAGTAGCAAAGGCAATTAACCGTTCAGCGAATGACGCCTCACTACCAATATACCGTTGTGCCCAAGATGCCTTCTGTTGTACACTAGGTATAGTATTATGTGCCGAGAATAATCGTTCTCGTTCATTCGAATCCGATATATATGTATCAATAAGTAATGAGTATGTTTCTTGATGTATAGATTCCATTGCCATTTGAAATCCATAGAAGCACCGTGCCTCGGGGACAGTTACCTCTCTACAAAATCTTTCTGCTAAATTTTCCATAACAATACCATCAGCACCTGCAAAGAATGCCAATACCATTGAAATGAAGTGACGTTCATCAACATTTAACTTATTATGCCAATGATCTAAATCAGCTGATAAGTCAATTTCATCAGCTGTCCAAAAGCTCGCCACGTGTTGTTTATAACTCTGCCATAAGTCGGTATATTGTATTGGAAATAGACAGAAGCGTGATCCCTCCGAGTCTGTTTGACATATAACTTCTTCTTCTTCTTTATCTGTGGTGGTAGTGGATCCGCCTCGAATTATTTTTATATCTCGTTGGGTGGTATCTTTACTACTACTGGCGTCTCCAACATTTATATCAGATACTTCACCACCGCGGATCAATATATCATTCCACTTAGTTCTCCATATTCGACTACTATTATTTCTTCTTCTATTATGGTGATGTTTTTGTTGCAAAGATATTGATGGAAATCTAAATTTTCTTCTTCTATTAATTAGTGACTTTGACGGTGATAATGATGCATTACATGTGATTATTATTAGACCCAGTACCGATACACAACATATAGATCGCATGATTCTAAGGCGTGGTTCTTATCTTATTCTCTACCTCTCTTTTATTAGTTTGTAGTTTGTGGTTGTTGAGTTGGCATCATTTTTTAGGATACCACAAGATTTTTTTGACACAAAGCCAAAGCATTGCTAAGTAAGTTGCTCGTTGAGTTGATAGTATTGATAGTATAGCAATAGCTTGCTGATCGTATTATTATTACAGACATTATATCTACTTTTTACCGCTATTTCGAATGGTACGGTATTATCTGCGGTGACGGGGTTTGTTATTAATATCGAGAGGGGTACTTTCCCTTATTTTTTTCATTCAATGGGAATGAGGAGCTTGCAAACATCATTGACCATGACTGCTGTATTTATACGTCCAGTATCAAGTTTATCACCATCTATCGAGTCTTTCATATCAAAAACATATAGTAGACCATCTCTTAGTAGGAGATATCATCATTCAACTAATTTATACACATCATATGCACGTTTTTCAAGATTACATCAAACTAGATTATTCGGTAGTAATCCCAATTCATCTAATGCAAAGCCGGGTCATATCATACTTTCCGATGATAGGAATGATTCATCAACAATACCCATCAATCTAGCAGCACTTCATAAAACAATTGAAGTCACCCGAGATATAATAGGTTATCCAACATATGATGTTTCATTATCATTAGTTGACAATGAATACATGAAGGAAATTAACTTGGCAACAAGGGGTATGGATTCTACAACTGATGTTTTGAGCTTTTGTTTCCAAGAAAAGTTTGTTAAGCCTGGTACCTTGGGTGAAGTTCAGTTTGATTTGGGTGATTACTATAATTTAGGTGATATGCTAATTGATGTTGAGTATGTTAAGAATAGATGTGATGAGGATAGAAAGTTGCATGCTTCCGAGGAAGGACATAATAATGATAGTGGTAATGATGAGCTGCTGGAGGAAGGAGAAGTTGTTGCCGAGCATAAAGTGCAATCATCAGATGTTCAACAGGAAGTGGAAGAAGAAGAAGATGACGACGACGATTATGAGTATGAATACATGGAAGTAGAAGTAGATGAATATGATGACAGAGGAGTAGCTCCGGCCATGCAATACATATACAACCCCGAGATAAGAATACACATGCTCATTGTACACGGGATGCTTCACTTGGTTGGATACGATCATATAACAGATGATGATTATGAACTTATGGTTGTTAGAGAAGATGAAGTCTTGGCAGAGTTGAAACGACGCCTGGGTGATGATTTTGGAATTGGCAGAGCACTACCTTTATAAGTATTATATTTCATTACCACCTCTTTAGTTTTCCTAGCTAGCTTTTCGAGTAGGCTTCCTCACCCGACCACAACGTTTTGCGCCTATACCACAGAAAGTACATTTGTCAAGAAAGTCACCGTTGTCACCAAGCAATGGTATCGAGTAACCTCCCTCACCAAGGCCTAAGTACGGGCATTTTGTATTCTGACAAGTCCAAGTTTCCTTTGTTTTGGTAAGCACAAATACATCCAGTGACTTATTTTGTCCTCCCCAAGACACAGCTCCAGTACCGGATTTCCACACCGTGCGGGTGAACCAATTGCTATTTTGACAATGGCTTGAAATGTCAGTTAGCGTGACTATTCGCCCTCCAACTTGCATTTGTGCGAAAAGTTGAGCTAAGCGATAATCAAGGGCTACACCTTGACCATTATCGTTCGATCTTGCTCCGAAAACATCTTCCGCATTGTTAACAAATATAACCAGCCCCTCTTGTGTATCAAGCGGCTTGTTCTTGAACAGCAAAAAGTCAAGCAACTTCTTATCTCCTTCAGTGATAGCCGGTACAAAGTCATTCAACCGTAGTTCTGCCTTTGTGCTATCTGGGGGATCTGATCGTAATCTTTCAACAACACCCTCGCGAATAAGCTCTGATATTAGATGTCTATCTTTCACAATCTCCACTCCTCTACTGGGGACTGATTGTGACCAACCGGCTTGGATAACTTGAATGCCAATTCCATGTCCAATATCAAGAAAAGCCTTGATCTCGGCGCCTTCCAATCCTTCTAATCGCTTAGGAACATCTAGCTTTCGCTTCTTCTTTTCAAGACTACTTGCCACCTTATCACCATCATCATCTTCTTCTTTAATCTCAATATCCTCCTTACCTTCAAGTACATCAAATACTCGCCACAGTCTCTCTATGCTATATCGGCCATATTGAGCCCTAGTCTGATTCTTGAGTCCGGAGCCTCCAGTAACAGCACCCTTCACAAACTCCGCAGCTCCATTACCACTCTTAATTAAACTCCCGCCTTCAATCTTCTCATACCCCCCTAGGTCTTCAACCACTTCATCAACAACCTTTTTAAACTCTTGTCGACTAAGTATATGGCATGGGGGAATATATGTACCCTCCTCAATTTCTTTCGTCCTTTCCTTAGACTTTCTCTCCTCTTCTTCAGAATCTTTCAAAGCTTTCGCGAGTTGAGCTTCAAAAGCAGCCTCATCTGTTGCAGAAAATGATGCACTATTAAGCTTGGTGCTCTTATCTCTTGCAGATATGTTTGTATCTTCTGCCTTTCTCTTCCGTGCCACAGGAGAGGATGATGCACTCTTAAGCTTGGTGCTATCCTCTTGACTCTTTCCAAAATCAGTACTTTTTGCCCGTGCCACAGGAGATGATGATGATTCACTTTTAACCTTAGTCTTTGCAGCAGGCATTTTGCTATCTTCTTCCCAATCAGAATCACTATCACTTTCCTCCTCCATTTCAATACTTCTTTTACCAACATTCTTCTTTGCTGGCATTTTTCTATCTTCCATATTATCACTATCACTGCTATCATCCAATAAATCAATAACCTCAGATTTATTAGATGAAGTACTGTTCTTTTTCTTTAGACTTTGTGACAAAGCATCCCTTTTCCTTGGAATCGGAGTGCGTGTTTCCCTCGTCTTGGACATATCCGTATCCTCGGAGAAAGTTGCCTTCTTCTTCCCCGAGTTTTTGTCCTTATCATCACCTCTCCGTAAGCTGCCGGTACTACTTTTTTCAATAGATTCAGCTTGTTTCCTTGGTGGAGTCCTAGTTTCTATATTTAACAATCTATCAGCTGCTGCATTAATACTGTTATCAGTATGTTGCAGAGCGTCAATTGCCGCCTCACGGTTAAACCCCATGTTAGTAAGCTGTGTTATATTCTCCTCTGAGGGCGGTGGACTTGTTTTTATGGTGTTAGCATCAGCTTGTGTCTCAATATTATTAGATGTGGAAATGTCAGGTTTAATATTACTCGCAGTGTTATTATAATTATTAGCTGACGGTGACTTATTAAAGTATGATTCTTCCAAATTTTGTATATTTGGAGGAGAATCATTCATACTACGCCTGTTCGTTATCGAAGAGGCTGTAGTAGTTGTTGTAGTTGTAGAAATTGGGTGAACTGATGCATTTTGTTGCCTTTGAATTTGAGGTGAACTAGTAGCTGCTTGTTGTGACAATGATTCGAGAGCTTGCTGAAATAGTGGAGATTCTTCAGGCGACTGCTGCTGTACTGCAGTTGATGTATCCCTTTTATTACTTGTACATTGCGTCTCCGTCTCCAGTTTGGTAGTATTGCTGCTTATTACGTCATCATCATTACCATTCAAATTGTTATTCTTATTGTGAGTAGAAGAATTGCAATAATTTGCAACTGGCTCTTTATCTTTCACTGCGGTAGAAGCACCACTAGATGATGAAGAAGATTCTTTGCCACTACCATTCATCATTTATAACACCATAATTGCTACCTACTACTCCTCCATAATTTGTACCGAACACACTCTCATAGAATTATCAAACTGTAAGCCGTACTTAGGTACCAATTATTGTACACAACATCTGGTGCAAAAAATGAACAGCTGAATATGTAGAGTATTTGGAAGTTCAGAGAGTAAGTAGTAATGGCAGCGTCTTGCAAATAGAATAGCAGGGATATAAGGGTGTATTAGATGGACTACAGTAGACATTGACTAGGAGTTATTGCTGTGCTCAGTGCTTAATCAAAGTTACAATCGATATCAAGAAAAATGGTCCATTTAATGTGGCTCTTTATTATTGAGCTAGCTTCTATTCAAGCATTTGTTATATCTCCTCCTTTACATTTATACGGTTATATATCGTCATTATCGTATGGCCCTTCTCGTCAAGATGATATCAATGAGGAAGAGAAAGATACCGTATCATCTCCTGCTGCAATAGAGAATAATTTTCAAAAGCAATTGAAAGAACAACTCGTTGATCCAGCTTGTGATATTGATGATGAAGAATGTATTGAATTCTCACTAGCATTGAATTCCAATATAAATGAGGTAAGTTTTATCCTTTGGCATCTCTTTGTTGCAACGTACATAATGTGCATATGATATGCTCATTTTTGCAATGCATATTATATAAATATGATCTGATGCATATTATACTCTGATATCTCGTACTCATATTATGACATGCTGATTATATCTCATTCTCATCTACTACATAGGATCCATTATGTGATGCAGAGGATGTAGATTGTCAAGAATGGTTAGGACAACCAAATAATGATCAAATTGAGGATTCAACTCTTGATGCAGAGTTAAAGTCGAGATCAGACTATGTAAACACTGAACTCGTTGCTAATAACTGGAAGACTGCTTATTGCCCAACATCGTTAATACCTATATCTAAATCTGATTGGGTAAGGAGAGTTCATATGCAAAAATATCCAATTGCAGTTTGTGGAGGAGCCAGTGGAAGTTTATATGTAGTCAATCTCGAAGAAGAGAAAGTTATAGCCAAGACAACAGGAGTGCATGATGGCCAAGTTAGTAAAGAACAACAAGCCGGCAGACCTTCAATCAATACTGCAAAACAAGCAATGGAAAAGCTGTATGGTAGGCTTGATGGGGGAGGTGTAATTGCAGTACAACTTCATGATGATATCATCGCTTCCTCTGGCAGAGAGGGCGGAGTCAAATTATCGAGGATTACGAAGTATGAGAATGATATGCACACAGGCGACAGTCTCGAAGATATAGTTGACGGCGATCTTGTCCCGTTGGGATCAATACATGAGCTGCATAAGACTATTGCCACAAGCTTGAAGTTCGATTCCAATGGCAACCTGTGGTGTGGATGTTATGATGGTACTATTCGAACATATAATATGTCCGATACTAGTACTGCTCAGTTTCCATCGCAGAAACCGCTCTTTCAATCCGACTTCACTGATTCAGTCCTCGATATTGACTTATGCGAGGATCTCAACCTAGGTGTTGCTGCCACCGCTGACGGAGGAGCTGCCCTTTTTGATATGAGTACGGGACAGTTCTTCGCTGGAATGATGCTCTTTGATGGATTTGCTTGTAGAAGTGTAGCGGTAGTGAAACATGCAAGTGATCAAGGATATTCTGTCATGGCTGGAGGTTCCGATGGTACAATACATCGACTTCCCCTAAAGTTCGACCAAGAGAATGAGTTAGTGGACCAAGACAATCCATTTGATGTTCTAGACACCGACGATACAACCATTAAACCCAAACCACATACTGGGCCAGTTATGAGCATGGCATCTCCTTCATCAGGAAGGTTTCTCTCGGGTGGCCAAGATACAAGCCTCAAGATATGGGAATTTATTGAAACAGCTGATGATGATAATAAAGAAGAACAGACAGATCAAAACAAGCTTCAAACTAAATGCCTTTATGCACTCACAGGATACAAATTATGGCTAGGAAGTATATGTACAGACGGCAATCGGTTAGTATCTGACGGCGGCAACGAGAACATCATCATGAGAGATTTCTCAATAAAAGGCAAATGATTCTTAATATTACAATAACCTAACATACAAGATGATGACAGGGACATGCCTTGTCTATTTCCGTGGACTTACTGATAGAACACGCCAACTAGTATACATTCTAAAAATACATAAGAGGAGCAAGTTAGTTCTCCCTCTGAGAGAAGTCTCAATGAGGGACAAAGATCTTTCCTGCGGTATGAGTACTCTCTTCTAGCTCTTCCTCCGTCACAAGACCTGCCTTCCTTGCAGCGTAACCAATCACAATGCCCTTTTTCTTCATGCTTTGGACGTAGGACTTGTAGTAGCACCTGATACGATCACGGACTGTCACGAAGGAGAACTCACTTGGACAGAATAGGTAGCCATGCTCACCAGCAAGCTTGATCATTCGTTCGGTGAGGCAGTTGTTATACCTCTTTTGTTGGGTAGTGTAATTTAGAGTGGAATGGCGGAGGTACTCTTCCCGGTTGGCTGTTGGACAAGCATAATATATTTGTTTAGGAACCAGTATCTTTTAGCACACAAACAAAAGTAGACACGTACCAACTAAAAACTCCTCGAGCTCTGGATAGTTCTTCCAACTGAACTTCTTCCTCATGATTAATTTCTTTGGTTTCTTATCATCTGCAGAAGACAAATCAGGAGGGTTTAAGTTGAATTCAGGAATATGATCAACTACTGTCTCTGCCAACGATATGGAGCGAGGACGATTACGATGATGCTTGACAGATAAGTTGGATCTACGGTGTTCTGAGTTGGGAACAGTAAGACCACGCTTCCTGCTGGATACGACGGGTGAAGGCGGAGGTGTAGAGTGGATTCCACCCAAGTGGGGAGGTGAGGTAGATCGTCCACTAACACTATCACGCCATTGAAGTAATGTCGGAACCTCCTCCCCCTCATCGTGAGGAGGAGAAGGAGGAGAATAATACTTCTTGGAACAGTCTATGGACACTGCACGGGTCTTCTTCTTTAAGGGATCAAGTGCATCTTTATACTGTTCAACTTCATAATCCATACCATCATACTGATTGTTCTGATGAGACGGATTAGTTGCATTAGGATACAATTTTGGAAAGATCGGAATTGCATCGGCAATCTCCTGTACCTCCATGTGAGAGGTCTCAATCTCTTTGCTTACAGTCTTTGCAATGGTTGTGAGGAGCATTGCAACATCTGCAGGCGTTTCTTCTTGCGAGTCTCCATAGGGATTGGAAGTATTGGCATCTTGAGAACAGTTATTGTCAACATAGATATTGGTATTGGCAACTGATCGCGGCGATGTATGATTAGGATGTTGCCCGTAATGCATTACGGATGAGGACTCATCGGTTAGATCAACGAGCTCGGGTGGTCTATTACAAATCATTGGATAAGAATGATTGGCGTGTAGATTGTTGAGGTAGGTATGTCTCTTGGAATGTTCTGTGAAAGATTTATTTTGTACATAAGATATGCATATCATGAGAATTGATATCAGCCGCAGCAAACAATCGAGACACCTCCATATAAACACAATCAGATGCTTACCAAAATAAAACTAGATATAGAGTCGTCTGGTGTTACGTCATTCAATAGAGAACAGTTAATCAATCCGAATCGTCAAGCTGAAGTTGGTGACACCCAGCCGAGCCTAAACATCACCTCGCCTCCAAAGAGGTTTGGTCGCCATCATATCCTCGAGGTGCCTCTCATAATCACCACAACTCTTTCGCCACTGCGTTAGGTATAATACCTATGTCGTCTGAATCAACATCTAAAGTTACAGTCAATTGGTGGTTAGCAAATACTGCTGACATATCATTAAAGAGTGCCTTCATCGGTGGAGGTAAGATTATATTATACGATTTTTTTTATGATGTGTACTATTCTCATCACAACTCACATGCTATGTTCGTCAGTATGGGGTGCATTATATCCATACCAAATCAATATCAATGGTATTAGTAATAATACTGCAAAAGCTAAGCTACTCCTGCCGCCATTTTCATCCTTTAAAAATATCAGATATGTCGCGGGGATATGCACAACGATTAGTTTTGCGTATACGTTTACTTCTGGCGGCTTAATATTAGCCCGGAATAAAGATGATGTATTGAATAATTGCTTATGTCTAGGTGCAGTTGCTAGCTACACACAATGGTTATTTAAGAAAGATGCAAATATAATATGGACAAATAGACTCGCGGCTGGTGTTGCGTTAACATCAATTATATATGCTAATACTGGTTATGAAGTGGAGAGTTTATAATTCATGAAGTCATCTAAAGCTTACTGTGTCAGAATTTAGCTGATAGTAAAACATGGTGGTGCTACTTGATGTCAAACGAGTCATATAAATGATCAAGTTCAAGTACAAACAAATACATCAGCGGGTATTACAAACGAATACATCATTGGATATTATAAGCTACATCGATTGCAAACAAACAATATCTATTATTACATACATCAATCTAATTTGAAAGCGCTTTTTTACTTGGATACTTTCTTCTTCTGTTATTACACCTCCCTACCAACTTCAAGCAATGTATTCATCAGCACTCCACACATGTTGCTTATCAAAACTACAACCTGAAAACAAGAAAGTATAAAGAATGTAAGTTCATCTTTGTTCATGTTTTATTATACAATGTAACGCTCATTACTCACCGGTTCCCCGTGTACAATCCGCAAGAAGCTCAGCTTGTGTACAGAGGCGCCCACCTGCATCTAAACAGATCTTCTCGGCCTGGGCATATGTCTTCTCAGCATGACAGTCTGATAAAAGGTCGCTTTCACCATATGTAGAAGTGAAACCAGCAGCAGCGCAATTTGCATGTTGTCTCCAGCCATTATTGATTCTCGTATTTGCACAACATCTTACCTCGTGTAGCTCATTGGGAGAAGCCTCGCGGACTTTGTCATTTTTACAAGCACCGGCAGAAGATCCACAAACGATTGACTTGGAAGAACAGCCAGGAATGGGTGCAGCGGTACACACACCATCATTACCACAGGTATTGACGGTGCATGACTTTCCATCATCACATGACGCGTTATTAGTACATTTGGGCACAGGAGTTGAACTCCAATTCATCTCCTTGTCAAAACTACATCCCGTTCCTAATGATAATAACATCAAAAGAAGATGCGAATTAGTATAAACTGAATCAGCAAACCAGCAAGTTGAAATAGGCTGGAAAGACTTACCTCGTGGACAATCCGCAAGGAGTTCATCCATAGTACATAAACGAGCACCTGCATCTGAACAGATCTTCTCTGCTTCGGCAAATGTCTTCTGAGAATGGCAGACACCTAATGGATTGCTCTCACCCCAAATTGAAGTAAAGCCAGCTGCAGCACAGTTTGCGTGCTGCTTCCAGTTATTACTGATTCGTGTATCTGCACAGCAGCGTACTTCATGCTTCTCTTCAACATCAGCTTCATCAGCTTGGCCGGAACAAACATTACTACTTGATCCACAGACAGTATAGTACAGAGAAGGATTAGACGTCACCGGACTTGGAGCCTTAGTCGGGCTAGTTGACGGAGAATGGTTTGGGCTCGAGGATGGGCTCTTCGATGGCGAATTGGTCACAGGACTGGCTGTCGGCTGTGTAGTGTAAAGGGACGGAAGATTAGGTCAGTCAAAAAAAGTCAAAATCTATCATAAAGTGCAATGTGCTCAATCTTACCTCTTTCGAAGGAGATACAGACGGTCCCTTTGAAGGGGATACAGACGGTTCTAATGTTGGACTCGCCGATGGTGAGGATGTGATAACTACTGGTGCTTTGGTAGGGTTGGATGTGGGCTACAGGAAAACAACAGTGAATGTAAGACGAATCATCATGAGAGACACGAGTGATGATCTTGTTAGAATGTAAATGGAGATATAAACAATACTTACATTTGCAGTGGTTGGATTGGCGGTAGTAGGATTAGCTGTCGTGGGCTACAGTATCAAGAAAAGCAACGAGAATGTATATCATATTTGAATGAGGCAAGAAAAAGTAGGAAATGTTAGCGCCTGGATAGCATAGCGAACAAGTACTTACATTGGCTGTTGAAGGTGAAAGGGAAGGCGTCTTGCTTGGGCTCCTTGACGGCGACCAGCTCGGACTCGATGTTGTTGGCGTCGTGACCGGACTGCTTGACGGAGCTTTGCTTGGACTGTCTGAGGGCGAATCAGTTTCTGGCGATTTACTAGGTGCTTTTGTAGGTTCAGACGAGGGAGAACTAGTAACTGGTTTAAGAGTTGGACTCTTCGAAGGAGAGCTAGTAGATGGGCTCTTCGAGGGCGAATGGCTTGGGCTCAAGGTGGGCTGTAACGAGTCGATTTAGTGATATGATGTGTTAGTTGACGGACAGTGAAAATTTTATGAGATACTGAGAACAGACATACAAGATCTCACCTGATTTGATGGTGATTGGGTCGGATTCGATGTTGGTGCCGCTGAAACATCAATGGTCAAAGTTGCAATATCACATGCAGTAACCGAGCCTTGCACACAAGCGGTGTAGACACAGCTGTCACCTCCAGCAAAGTCGGCTTCGGGTGTATACTTCACCTTAGTCGAGTTTCCAGCAGGAACCACTTCACAGTTTCCATTAGCTGCTTGGGTAGTTATATTAGCAACAACCAGTACTAGATTCTCAGCCTGTGTATCATTGTGAAGTACATCAAAAGTCTCCGGAGTGTTGAAGACGACTTTTCCTTGATCATCAGCTGCCACAGGCTTACTTGGCGTCCCAACCTCTACATACACCATGGCCTTGTCACAACTATCTGATGCACAAACTTCATACTGACATATATCTTGTCCCTCAAAATTTGGAGTAGGAGTGTACTGTACCATATTACCATCCACCACTTCACAGGATCCATGAGTTGTAGCAACCAAAGCTCTACCAGGATTAGCTAGTACTGTCACAATCAAATCAACTCCCGACGGATACTGATCATTATTTAGTACATCAACAGTTACAGGAGTGCCATTAGGTGTTGGAGCAGTATCGTCTGATGCTTGAACCATTTTGCTTGGACTTGATGACGGAGATTGGCTTGGGGTGTGCGTGGGCTGTGAGATAAGAATGATGCGAACAAAATAGAGACAAGAAAAGTGAGTGTTTATATGTTTGTGAGATAACGGCTTATAATCCTCAAATCAAAAGATGGAGTCGGATACAAAACCAACAGAAGCTTACCTCCTTTGTTGGCGACGCACTAGGCCCTGCTGTTGGCGGAGATGACGGCTATAGTGATGTGAAGAAGAGAGCAGGAAACTGTGTGAGCAAGTGTTTAAGGTATCCTCAAAAGGTCAAGTCATTCATCACATTAACAAATGCCTCACCTCTTTAGATGGCGAAATTGATGGCCCTTTGCTTGGACTCTGCGAGGGCGACAAGCTTGGACTGGATGTTGGCTGAGAGATGAAATGCGAAGAAAGAAGAGATGCAGAACATATAATGTGAGTTTGTTTCATATCTTTGCAAGGTATCCTTTGGGTATCCTTTTATTGATAAGCATTCTTTCTTGGGCGTATAATTAGACTTACCGTTTTGGAAGGCGATCCAGTTGAGACCTTGGAAGGTGATACCGAAGGCATGTTGCTTGGGCTCCTCGAGGGCGATAGGCTTGGGCTCTGTGTTGGCTTAAGATGTGAAGAGTTAGAGAAAAAGAGAGAGTTTTTTAGCGGAAGGTATCCTCAAGAAGATATATATGCACACAGAGAACAACTTACCTCCTTTGACGGAGCTTTGATCGGAGCTTTTGAGGGAGATAGGCTTGGGCTGGTTGTTGGCTGTGAGATGAATGATGAGAAGAAGAAAGAGAGTGAGTTTTTTTGTTTAAATAGCCAACGGTATACTTGGGTATCCTAGTGAAAACACAAGAAGATCTTCTCCTACTTACCCCTGTCGACGGCTTGACTGAAGGTGATGTGGTGGGAGAATCAGTGTTTGGATTCGATCCAGCAGAAACAACCGTAAGCATCAAGTCATCGGCATCGTCATAACTGCCATTGTTACATGTCCATTCTCCACCTAGGTTACGGGAGCCATTCCAACGGAAGCGAACTCTCACAGCATAAGTACCACTTGAAAGAAGTTGAAACGATGGAGAAGTAATAACTTGATCACCACCTCCAGGAGAAACGAGAGAATCTATATAAGTCCAAGAAATGGTAGCGGCTGTGACATCGTCTGTGTAGTAGAAGTCTGCAGTATCCGCAGTTCCTGTACTATATGCAAAAACTGAGGCTCGTACTGTAGCATATCCTCCGACTCGAAGAGATCCCCCATCAGCGGTTCCATTGGCGTACGAGGAGTAGACAAGTATACTTTCAAGTGATTCGTCACTTTGGTACGACCCTGAGTTTCCATCAGCACACTCATCAATAGTGTTTGGAGTATTCGATTCAGGTCTTTTAGTGGCCCTACCTAACAGTAGATCGCCAGAAGAACAAGATGTAGCACTAACTTTGCAGTGGGGTACTCGATACTCTCCGTCAAACAAGGCAGTCTCAGTGCCGGTGCCTGGTGGAGGCGGTAGAGGTGTTGGAGCTATAGACGGGCTCGTACTTGGTGATGCAGTTGTAGGACTTGAGGATGGAGATGAAGAGGGCCTGGATGAGGGAGACTTCGAAGGGCTTGGGGTACCTCCTAGCGAAATGCCAGAAACTCGAAATGTCATTACAGGTCCTGAGGCGCTAATATCAGTGATCCTGGCACCTGTTTGTACAACATTACCACCTTTGTAGCTGTCAGTGTTCGGGAATGGCCCAGAATTGACATCAATCGAGGGCAAGAGTTCTTGGCCTTGAGTCCAATAGTCACCAGTGTCACCACGGTTAACATTCTTTTCAAGGTCATAATCACCGTCTGCTTGGAGAATCGCGACACGCTGCAAAAAAAAAGAGAAACAAACATGATAAGTTGGCTCGTAGTTTTACACATAAAAAGGATATCTCCAAGATCACGCACACAAGCAAAAACTTACATAATGATTACCGTTGCTTGGCCAACCCGCCTGGCCAGGATACCCCTGAGTGTTATGACCAGTTGAGTCATCGATATGGTAAATGATAAGTCCTTTATAATTAACCTTATCTGATTCGAAGCCTGTCGGCTGGCGATTCTCAATCAGGAGGAACTCGTTAGCTGGCATTCCATGTGAAACCTTCCAGATTTGAATACAGGTTGGACAAGAAACAGCTCCGGCATCATAAACTTGGTAGGTACCGTCGGAAGTAATTTCCGTTGGTACATCCCAACCAAGCTGAATACGACTCCAAGCGCTCATGACTGAATCGGAGGAAGGAGGGGATAGAGTGGGTTAAGTTTCTTTGTGGGCTAATTGGACATAACTATCAAAGAAGTTTACTTACTTGGTGGGTTGAGTTGATTTCCGGAAAAACCCCTGTTTAACATGTTGAGATGTATAAAGTAAGACACAACATTGCAGTCGGTATGTCGATAGTTTGTGAGCATCACTCACCAGCTATTTGCCATCAGCCCATGGGATCCAATACCGTTCCCAGACAGATCTCCGCCGTCAGTATCATACAAATCGGGTAGACCCTTTGAAAGAAGAAGGAAATGATAAGCAAACGAGACGTTGTCAAATAAAGATACGCACAAAGACTGTATTTACCAAGAAGTGACCAGTTTCATGCCCGATTACGCCGATCCTTCCTATATCTGGGTTGTTACAGTTCTTGTTTGATGCGGAGAAACAATAGAGTAGTATAATTGAATTCGATATCAGTCGCCCAATAGTTTCATAAACATTTCATATAACCCATACAAAAATAACTTACTGAAATTCCCCATATCCCTGGAGATATATGATACGAGTATACTCGAACTCCATCACTACTATACCATGGGGGGATAGAATATATAGCCCACTTGTGACTCCACATTCTATCAGCCCTCTGTGTCCCATCGCATGCCGACCCCCCAAACTCTGCAGCATAGCCACTGTGGAGAAAAGTTATAGCATCAATCAAATCATCGTCATCCAGATCAAAGTCCTTGAAAGTAATGCCTCCACTAGCATCAACAGCATCAAGTGCATCTCGAATGAGAGTATGCGTCAAAGTTGTCAATCCACTGTTGCCATTAGCATAGTAAGTTTCGTTGTTCGGCACTGTGACCCAATCAACAACTACGCTGTCAACACTTAGCTGAGAATAGGAACTCTGATCAAACATGTTCCAAACTGAGCCAGTCGGTGCTAAAGGATGAGGTCCTCGATGGTTCATGAGTATGTCCAAATCATCCCTGGTAGGAAGATTACGACTAGCGTGATTACTGAAACGGATTGGAATGACCAAATTGGGTAAACTACCAACCGTTGCAACCAACTTCCTCTTCTTCTTTAACTTTCTTCCCCTTCGGAGTCGTGAAGTTTCTTCGGCATCGTCTTCAATACCTGGTATAGTAAACTCATCTTCCGGGTCCTTATGAAGGAGTTCAGAACAGCCGAGAGTAAACTTATCTGAATTCTTCTTCTTCTTGCAGTCATTCTTTTTCCATTCCTATGATAAGAGGGGAGGAGAGAAGGTTGAGAGAATGTGTGCATATCTTATGAACGAATTATGGTCAATATGGTATCTCCTCACCTTGGTTGGCTTTATACCCTTCTTCGAACTTTTACTACTACCACCAGGTTCAGTAATTTCAGGTGGGTTGCCCGAGTCAGCTCGAATACCAGTTTCGACAAGGCCTCCGCTGTCGCTCATGACATCATAGTAATAGATACCATCTTTAGCCTTCGAAATAGTATAACCTGCATCGTCGGTAACATACTGACTATTCTCATCGCCGTGCAACTTTACTTCGATCAACGTACCATCGGATTGTTCTTCAATGACAGGGTTAGGGTTAGCGGTGTTTGCATGGCATGTCGTAGTAGCATTGAAGATCGACAGATATGTTGCAAATGCAACAGCAGTCGAGAGAGATGTATTAAGCAGTTTCATATTGTATAATTGCAAATCAACTTTGATTCAAATTATGGAGCTTTGACTACATATATATCGGAGTTATTGCAAATCGTTATTGACATAATGACCATGGCTGATGGCTATTGGTAATCGTTAAAGTCAGTAGGTCACGCTACTACCAAATCAAGATGGCTGGTTCAAACTTCAAACTGTCTCACGCTATGACTTTGCGAAGGCTACGGAAAGAGCCTCTACTGCCCATCACCTGCCCTTTAATCTGCCCACTTTACCCGAGCTTTTACAATTGGTTGGCAAAGACAAATCACCCTGAAGTAGAGAAATATATCACTATCATTTGCACCTTTACCTTTAACTTTACTGCTAAAGAACTTCATATCTTTACATGTAGTACTCTCTTAGGAGCCTGAGGAGGGGCGATTATAATTTGAGTAAGAGTTAGTGACTTCATATTAGATTAAGGTGTATTTGCTTGCTGTCCTCTGACACCATAACCGTGTTCAGGATTACTATCACTTATCATTATCACCTCTTACTTATCATTTACACCTTTTGGTGTGTTTGATAGCTTTTATACAATTGGATCATTAGGAGCTTGGGTAGATTCCTTTTCATCTTTTGCAATACTACTAGCATTCTGCTTCTTACTAACACAAAAGCAACTTTGCTCTTCTCTGGCATACGTCTCCGCAGTCATAACACCACTCTTACATTCCCAAACAAATATCACTTCAGCATAGATGACGATGAACTGCCAAATTATTGAGATGACAACAAAAGCAATTGTTGAAGACCTTGCATTAGAACTTTCTTGAGACCAATTGGTATCCTTAATAGAGCTTTTGGAAGAAGACAGAAATGTGGTTGTTCAGTAAACATATCGATATCATATTGGAAAATTACCACCGACTTAATCAGTTTTAAACTAACCTTGAAGCTCCAACAATCCAGAAGATGAGAATGAAGATCTCCCAAATCAAGCCAATGAGAACAAACGTGTATACCCTGGAAGGAATTGACATCGGCTGTAAGTTCTTGCATATCTTGATGGAATAATGTGTAATAATAGAAGTAAGTCTTCCCACTTACCACTTATACGCTCCATATATGATTACACAGGTGAAAACTAAATTAAAGATCATTGCTAGTAAACAAAAGAAGAGATATCATATACATTATTTAGTATAAGGTGACATGAGATAAACATACATATTCATACATGAACATACTCATATAATCATATAACAACTCACCTACAACATTCTGACCATCCATTGTAATTCTTCCTGGCAGAAGTGCAGCCAAAAGCTGAAATACGAATGTGCATATCATGTGAGCATCACACAAGTTTGCAAATATTGCATACTACTCTTCACACATCACAACAACTTTTCCGCAACTTACACAAGCAATAAACAATATCAAGCTTAGTATATTGACTATAATAGTTGCTCTACGAGAATCACAACAGAATCCGAAGAAACTGAAAGATGCGCGTTTCATAGTTATGACGATGAAAGAGAAGTTATTGTAATGTATGTTAGTACATGTGGTTTGTATACATAATATGATAAAAACAATAACAATAGCGGACTTTCCTGTGGCCCTTCTTCTCATCACCGTAGTTTTCTTCTAGTAGCGGTGTAGCATCTGGCTGACTCCACGATGGAGCTGATTCTGTTTCTGATATGACATTATTTATCATTGTTATATAGTATAATATTTATTAGGGGAGAAGGTTATATTCGGATATGACGATATAGTTTAAGCAAGATCTTTTTTTTCAAGTTTGATTGATAAATATCTCTGATACTGATCTAATTCAATCGCTGCAAGCACTGTGTGTAGTAGGAGTATATAAGGAAGAGGCTAGATATTGAGAGAGATTCTTTGACTTTATATTGATGTAGAGGCGGTGATAGTTAGTAGTTGCAATACCTCATTCACAACTCACATGTGATGAAAGATATTTTTTAGCATTGGACGCTTGGCGGTATCCTGTATCCTTTTGTCATGAGTGTAGTTAAGTTAGTTTAGTTGAGCTCAATGCTCCCCTTCACCACCCATCCATCTCTCCTACTAATCCAAGGGCATTGTTAATATTGTTGGATAGTAGTTTATCAGCAGTTTGTGCGGTTATAATCTACAATTAGTATTGAGGATATCAACCTTTCTCTTCCCATGACCCATAAGCAGAAGAATGTCAACAAAAGAACAATATCCAGATCTATCAGTCATTGGAAAACAGGAGTGTATCTGTGGCTGGCCAACTGATACAGTAAATATTGATCTCGATATTGACAATCATGATATTCATACTCTGATACTTTTTACTCCAGGCAACCCTGGCGTTATACACTGGTATATTGACTTCTTGTGTAAAGTTCTTCAACAACTTGGAAATGGATTTGCAGTACGTGGATGCAGTTTGGCTGGTCATGGACTAGATGATAGTGTCGTAGGAACTGCTGTTGATCATAATAGGCAGAGGCAGAGTTTTGATAAAGAACATATCATCAATAACAACAGCGGTGAAGTGACGAAAGATAAGCAAAGAAACTTTGCAATACCATGGACAATGAAAGGTCAAATCATCCATAGAACTGAATGGATCGATAACATACTCAAAGATTGGAAGATTAAACATCCTACATCATTACCAAAGTTAGTATTCCTTAATCACTCGATTGGTGCCCATTTCATACAAACTATGCTCGTACAACGCCCTGATATACTTAAAAGAACACAACAAATCATACTAATAGCTCCTTTTATTCGATTTGATCCACCGTTATTGAAGAAACTCGTTCTAAGTAGAACCGCTCAAGCATACAGATATACGATACCAACAATAACTTCATTAGTCAAAGTTCTATCAGTTATACTTCCAAGGAAATTGATTGATATATACCTAAACAAAGTTATGCGTTTGAATTGTGAGAATGGTAGACGCATCGCTCTAGATGTATTCATGAATGATAAAATGGTTAGGAACCATTTAGTGCTTGGCTTTGAAGAGATTAGAGATCTATGTGAATACCCGAACGATGCAGCACTTAGAATACTAGGGGGACCCTTATCAATTCTATTTTGTGGCAAGGATCAATGGGCACCGGAATCTCATCTTCATGACCTACAGTTTATGCAAAGCAAATCACAGATACCAAACAATATACACATGAAGTATAAGAACCAGGTTCAACATGACTTTATAGTGCATCCAGAGCAGATAGATCCTGTTGTTGAGTATTGTGTTGAGAGAATAAAGGCCAATCCTAGCAATCTGAAGAGGAATAGTGTTGGCGAGGATTCTAGCTCTATAAATCTTAGATCAAGACTATGAATATTCCCACTCACAACTTACACATCAAATCTCTTCAAATAACTTCTGACTCAAAGTCTCAGCACTATACTTTCTTTTCTTTATAGATATAGGACGATTATCATCCGGTTGTGTACACAAGTGTTGTGACTCTGACTGTGTATGATCATCATCTTCCTCTTCTTCGTCTTCCTCTGCAATTTGAAACTGTGTAGATGGCTCAGCAGTTTGCCCCGCACCGTCTTCGATGTGACACTTCCAAGAGTTAAAACAGTGTGTTACAAGCTCTACTTTCCTCCAGGAACGACAAAAGAAGCGAATCGTTCGTCGTACAAACGACCGAGGAGTATTCATGGGAAGATCTACCACTTCTACTGCCAAGGGTAAACCTTGAACTTTATTGCTGAGATTTGCTTGATCACTCTTCGACAAGAAGCGCATATCGGATACGGGATTTTTCTCTTTTCTTCCATAGTGAAGTTCTCTTTTCTCAACGATGATATCATCAGGCTCAAGAATAACCTTTTTATCATCGATTTTATAGACAGCTTGTCTGTGATTGTGGTACTCAGCATCTCTCATGAAGTTATCCTTGATTTCTGCTTCGCTCATATTCCAAAATCTATCCGAGGAGGTTGGCCCAACCTCGACTTCTCCAACTCGTTTGTATACTTTATGTGCTCTCCTCTCATTCAGAAGCTGACGTAAAGGGTCAAGTTGAGGTACTGGATTCTCTATAGCTTTGTTCTCAATAAGGGAGACAATTGTATCATCCAACCGAAGAAATAGACGTGGATACATAAACGCTCGACTGATGGGTAGCCTTTTATATTGAAATTCGTCAAAGTTGGTTGGTAGTTTCATACCATAATCATCATCAACTTGAGTTGTGAGCATCATACTATAATGCTTGTCAGCCTCCAAAAGTACATCTACCATTTGTAACTCTGCAGCTTTTGTTTTTTTATGTGTGTAAACCTTTTCGTGGTTAGCCATTCGAATAGAAAAGAATGTCATCGCAGAGTTCACATGCTTCTTAGGGTAACAGATCATTAGATGATCAGCAATTGGATTCTCTGGGTCATTCTTGAACTGAGAACTTTTCTTTGGATCAGTACACTCTCCCCTGGCTACAACAGCCTCTCTAATCGCCCACGTCGTCCAAGGACAACTGCCGAAAGCAGCCATTGAATCACGGTGGAAGTAGTCGATCTTATCAACATCCAAACCATTGTGCCTGTTCGACACTATGTCAAAGAGAAACTCCTTCTTCTTATCCCTTCCATTGAAATAAGTTTGCTTCTCAGGAGCATGTGGTTTATCTAAAGGCTTACCCAGAATGCACTCTTTAATGAATACCCAATCCCTACCTGTAAATATTGGATCATTATCACTGCCACGGTTGTTTTTAGGGGCGACATCTACACCAAACTTTTCTCTGTCTATACCTGATCCAATTTGCTTTAATGGTTTATCCAGATTATCCCAATCGATTTCCAACCCGATAGAAGATAATGCAGCATCGATCATCATTAGACTGGTGTTCTCGTGCTCATAATTTGCATCGAGTTTAGGCATATCAATACCATACTCCTCCTTGAATTTTGTATTCCTTTCTTCATACAATTCTGGGTGTTCCTTCTCGCTCTTATATGCTGCATGCAGGAAGGCTTCAAAGGCATGTGAGAACGGACCGTGGCCCAAATCGTGGCACAAACCGGCCATGCGTAAACATAAAACATCCTTTGCCGTAACTCCTAACTGTGGCTGTTCAGTCATGAAACGTGTACATAATCGCCCGGCCAATTCACTAACCCCCAGACTATGTTCTTTCCGGGTGTGTGTACAGCTGGAAGATGCGCGTTATCACGATTTAGGAAGACGAAGAGAGAGATGATATAGTTAGTAATTGTGGGTTACAGATGCATATGTGAATAAAACAATACAAATGCGGACTTTCCAGGGATATGCGTTAAAAGCACAACCTAATTGTTTGAGATTAGCAAGTCTTTGAACTGGTGGAGAATCAAGTATAACTTGTACTGCCGGTGGTATCTTTATAGTGCCATGTATAATATCATTCGATTCTCTACTATCTCGACTCATTGGCCATACTTCAAATTCATCACCTGTTGTAGTTATTACAATTCTAGGGCGTGTCATGGGCGTACCTTTATTGATATTACCTGTTGTTCTGCGGGATGGCGTACCCATATTGATATTACCAGTTGAACTGTGAGAAGGAGATTGATACAATGATGATAATGATGCTCTATTCATATTAGTATGATTGCTGCTAGTGGTAGATTGCTTGGCATCTGCAGCTGCAAATGTTTCATTTTTATCGTTATTGTCCGCCATAATTGATTACTAATAATTGTATCGTATCGATTTTGATACCCGACAGACACCTAATTTATAGCAACACAAAATAATACGATGTTGGTGTTTTTTTTATGCATAAAATAAGCAGTTCCACTCAACCGTCCGCCTCACTCAGCAGATATCGAATATACAATAACAACTACCAGGCATATTTGCCGTGCTCAAACAATCAAAAGCCAGTCTAGTATGTGATGTGAATAAGGATACCGTTGGTATCTTGCTGATTTACGGCGGCACGGCACTAGTGGCACACGGTCGGCAATAAGCGTAAGGAGGAGGTGATTGATACTGATGTAGGAGGTGACAGTGGGTAGAATACATTCCTCTTTTCGATATACCAAGCTACATTAAAAGATTTATTTTTTCAATTGGTGGTGGTTCGAATCATAAGTAAGTGGGTTGTTGTTGTTGCAACTCAAGGTTCACGCAATTATTGCTCCACCGCACCATGGTATCAATTAGACGACGGAAACGGAAGAATATTGATACAAATAGAGCTGTTCTTATTGTAATACCAGTATTGTGTACAACCATATTAATACCATACATTGTACACCTAATAATTAGTGGTGGAAAGAGTAGCAACGATATCGATAGTAACAACAATATAAACAGTGTTAATAATATAGTACAAAATAGTAATAGTATATTACAGAAATGGAAGCCCAAGGTACGACGAAGAGCAGATTCAGTAGTTACAAATCCAGAGGACATACCCAGCTTGCAAGAATTAGACTTCCAACAACGTGCACAGCAGAGAGAGGACAGATATAATTCACTCTACAAACCTAAATTTGATGAATCTACACTTGGATATGATATATACAATTGTCCACATACACCGCCAAAGGAATATCCAATGCAATGGAAGGCTACTGAAGTATTGACTAATTGGGCGTCTAACGATGTGACCACTACCACTGCAACACAACGTAATATATATCAAGGATTATGCACCTTTGATTATCAAACACAATATGCAACTGCACTCAATTATCGTAAACTTGAAAAACCATTTGTCCTCCGAAATGACCCAAAGGTATTATCCACTGCAATGAAGTGGGAAGATGATCCTGAATATCTTCATACAACATTTGGAGATGTTGAAGAGTTCCGAACAGAACGTAGTCCTAACAATATGTTCATGTGGTATCGTCTTCATCATAAAAAGGCATCAAATATTAAAGGCTATGTAAAACCACTAAATGATGAGATTGAAATGTCATTTGGTGAATTTCTAGAACATGCTATTGAGAAGGACGGAAAGGCGTTGGATGATTCAGAGTTGATTGACAAAGCGAATAAGATGAGAGAAAGACGAATGACCTTAGACAGCAATAGAAATGGAGATAGTACAGATGATGATCCTCTCGGTAAAGATGAGGATGGTGAAGGAGAAAAAGATGAAGATAGCGAAGAAGCCAAGCGGAAGAAATACTACTACTTTCGAGTTAATGCAGATTTACGAAAGGCTAGTAAATCATCCACAAGTCAGTTTATATATGATGAGTTACCATTCTTCGATCCTCGTAAAAGAAAAGATTCTCAATTTTATATCGTCGACCCAAAGGAAGAGAGGGGTATCAATTGTAGATTCGGAATGAGAGGTGTTACGGCAGCCAATCACTTTGATATGAGTAGAAATATGATCACTGTTCTCGGCGGTGAAAGGCGATACATTTTGGCGAGTCCAAATCAATGTAAGAATATGGCTTTATATCCACAGGGTCATCCAAGTGTAAGACATTCATCTATAGAGTTGTGGAGCAACCCTCTTGAGTGGGACGAACACCCAGAGTTCAAACAGGCACATGTTAATGAAGTTGTTCTTCATGCTGGTGATGTCTTATACCTTGAAAGTCCGCGTTAGTTTTGTTTTATCTTGTAATGTCAAGCGTTTATTATGAAGTCCCGGTGATTTGAGTGCTTCATTTGATGCCTTAATTGATTGCCCTTGCATATCATATGTACTAACTTGAGTTACAATTACCTATCTTAATCTTCATAAATCGTAACAGCCAACAAATTGGTTCCACTTTATAGTCAATCTATCACTGAATTATCAATGTAATGCCAGGAGTGGAACAACATTTGAGAGTGCTCACTTGATGGAAGATTGTGGTTTCAAAATGCCTAGTAGATAGAACAACTTGTAATATGCATGTAAATAGCTCAAACCCAATCAACTCCTGGTTCATCTTCTGGTCTTTCCTTTTTCATATACAAGTCTTTATGCTCATTAAACCAAGGTCTAATCCATTTACCACATCTGTCCCATTGATGCAATGTCGGTGCGACAGTATTATCATGTGGATTCAATATAAGACCATCTTCTTCCGAAAATACCATCATGTCATTTTGTGACGTACCATCTCCTCCTTTATCAGTGATTGCACTATTAACACATGGTTTACCGACTGTTAATACCGGACCTGTTCCCCAAGGCAGAGTCTTTGTTTTATCAATGAAACCAAATTGACCCTTGTAGTATAAGTAATTCATTGTCCATTGATCTGTGGTTGCTGGTGATTTACATTGTGGTTTACTCTTATTATTTGTATGAAATTCATGTACCAATACTGACAGGAAGCGATGTATACCGTTTCGGTTACCAATAACAGTACCCGAACATAACATTGGCCGTTGTAATAATTCATATGCTTTTACATTCTCACGTCCATAACATGGATGAACATGTACTTTATATCTATCACTTTGTCCTATATTCACTGCTCTATGCGGTGATTCTGGTAATGTATTGGTATATGATGCAATCTCTTCAACAAACTGCAATTCATATTGAGTAGTACTTGCATCACCTAATGAAGCAAATGGATCCGATTGGAAGAAGATATCTCGTGTGTCAATTACCATTGACCATCCTGTACATGATGAGCAGGCATGTAGCCATCTTCTTGCCATTTCGAATCTACCCCATTCCAATTTTAGATTTTCCAATCCTGACGAACACTTCGCTCGTACTGTATTCTTAGTACTAGTAGATACACCGTCCATTATTGATGCTGTACAGTTGGCTACTTCAATTGCATAATAAGTTACCCCCATCTTATCTAAATACTCTCGTTCTTTTTGTGGTATATTTGGATTAACTCCGACTATGATATGTCCATTATAACCATTTGTTCGTAATGATCCAACTAACTTACGCCATCCATCCATGAATTGAGGATAGGATGCCAATCCTACAATTGCATTGGTACTCGGAGGAGTCGGTGCCTGATGTAATAGTTTTTCAGCAGGTAATGGTACAACTTCATTCGTTAAACCTTGTACTACTTCATTTCGATGTATATCAACTGGTACATTTGGCAAATTGATATACTTATCAAGATTTCCTGCTTGGAATTCTTCTGATGTGAAAGTTATAGTTCCATCGGGTAATATTTGACCAATGGAATGTGCATCCAATGAATAAGGTTGTTGTTTATTGCTTCTTAAACCACTACTGTTTGGTATAGAAGATGGACCACTCTCAAATGATAACT
>Ga0214477_100324_pt1 | contig 34135 bp, 27 predicted proteins | sample M1_20Mar14CPVII9_FD_165058 | JGI IMG/M metagenome (GOLD analysis project Ga0214477, IMG submission 165058) | Marine eukaryotic communities from Monterey Bay, California, United States - M1_20Mar14CPVII9sort6BwellC16 | ecosystem: Environmental > Aquatic > Marine > Unclassified | place: USA... | reverse complement strand
GTCAAAACCAAAACTCGAGGCTCGGAGTTTTTGTCCGAATCGGATACTTTGATAACATATAAGGATATTTATCGGCAATATCGGTATCTTTTAATTTTGTTAGTGATCTTTTTTCCAAATTACCGTGATAAGGGGAACATGTGAAATGCTTACAAGTGGAATAGGACGAACTTTTTTTGCATTAGCTAGAAAATCTTATCTAATTGTCGGCATCGCTTCTCTTACTTGATTACGCATGTGATGATTCAATTATTGTTAAGTACTTGTGATATGATGATCAAGTGCTGATAATATAGGCTGGTTTACAATGGTAGACACCTTTCGTCTCCGTCTTGACATTGGCAGCTGTATCTTCCTAGAAGATGTGCACCAACACTTGTCTTCTTCTAAAGAAGTCAAAAGACGATGTTCGGTTGATCGTAACAAACATATCATACCAGAGTTTGTTATCCCCTACACTGAAAATAATACATTTGCAGACGTATTAAGATATACAATAGAAAAGGAACGACTCGGTGGACATTTGCTTGAGTTACTAGAAGCACAAAATGACGGACGGAGAGATGAACTATATCTGTTGCTTTACTCAAAGAAATGTGCAACTTTGATACAACCCTACTGGAATCGGATTAGGCGGCAAGATGCTAAGAGTAACATTGCTCGGCTTAAGCTGCAGCTTTCTGTTGGAGATGAAGTAATCAAATGTCAAAAGTTAGTTCATGAGTTTATAAGTGAATATCCGTTAAACAACAACAGTAAGAAATCAACTACAATTACTGATGGTAAGCTCGCCCGAAATAGAAAGAGGAAACGTGATGATAGTAGTAACTCAGACAATATTCTATGCATAAATATGAAACTCATCGTCAAGAAGATCTGCATATCTTACAAACCCAAACCTGACAAGATTCGTATTATGCTTTGTGAGGAACATTGGAAGTACTGTAACAAACTTTTGTCATGCAATGTATTATGCCATGCACCAAGAAGATTACTTACAAGTAATAACAGAGCAAAGCACATGACTGAGCAGCGACACAGGAAATTACTCAAATCATTTCTTATAAATGACTTCATCAAAAACAAACAGCTTCTGGCGATAGCTTTTCTTATCCCTTCTGTACTCATTTTGAGAGGAATAGATACGATTGATGGGATACAGATATCAGTTGACAAGCCGAGAATGTGCCAGAGTCGTGTGATCAACCTTCTTCGCCCAGCTGTGCTAAGGCAATACTTTGGATTGGATTTAGATATCCCTACAAATAGAGATGATTTAGTTTGGAGAAGCTCTTACGGATCGGGGTCCGGAACGACATCAGTTGGTATCAACCCAAGGCATTGGACAACACGAGAAATGACTTATCCAATGAAGATCATTGCAAAGTATGTTTATCAATATCTCAAACGTCGATTTGCTGATGACAATGCAGTTGATATTGTTGAATTCAATCACATCACGGTGTTGTACTACTACCAAAAGAAGATTCATATTGATAAGAGGAGACTTCATGAAATAATGCTGGGTTACCACACAGATAACATTTACAACCATAATGGTGATTTCATCAAGAGCTCCAACAGTCAAGTAGAGAACACATTTACGTGAGTAAAGCTGGCATGTTCTTAGTGTTCATCAATCATGCATTCATTGGTACTCATATATACACTTCCAAAGGGCCCTCTTGACACTTGGGGATGAGCGGAAGTTAAAATTTAGAAGGCAGACATTAAAAACAACACCCAAGACAAAGAGATGGGTCAATGATGACAAGTCGGTGTGGTTTTCAATGAAGAACAACTCTCTCTTCTTGCTCGATCCCCGTGATGAGTGCCCGACACAAGTCTCTCCGGAGAAGCCAGCTCAACGCTATCAGGAAAGTCCGCATTATATTGTTTCATCTTGTGAATTCATGCGTTCAATATGATGTCTCGGGGGTTTAACTACTTCATTTAAGCTTAGTTTGCCTTTATTTGATTGCCTTTACAAACCACATGTACTAACATGAGTTCCATTCATCTCTCTTCATCTTCACAAACTGTGAAACGCTTATCTTCCAGCACGGAAACGTCAAACTCCCACATCAAGATCATATTTCGGCTGTAATTGCTTTGCGTACTGTAGGTACAAAAGCATTGGTTTATAAAGATACAGGGAAGCTCTTCTTGAACTCTCCACCAGCAAATGAACCTGAGGTTGGACATCTACTAGAGAAGTTTTGTCAGGAGAAGATGTTGAATGCGGATGATACTCTAAAAGAGAAATGGCTTGGCGCCTGCTCCCGTCATCTCCCAAGTAGATAGTATAAATGACATAATAACATAGCCAATTTCTATACAGTAGACAAGAGTTTTTCTCTAAAGTACTTGCAAATACATTACTTTACTTGGCGCCTGCTCCCGTCATCTCCCAAGTAGATAGTATAAATGACATAATAACATAGCCAATTTCTATACAGTAGACAAGAGTTTTTCTCTAAAGTACTTGCAAATACATTACTTTACGGTACAATACAATAGATTGGTATGTTAGAACCTCTACTTTTAGTTCAACTTCTACATATATAGTATACATGTCAAGTCAAAGACTCGATCTACTGAAAGCCTTCCTCCTCCTCTTTGCCCATACTCTCATCATCATCTACCACATCCTCTTCTACTAACTCTGGCAAATCACAACTACCAACAACATATGAATCCAACGCATCCCTAAATTCCTTAAATACCTTTTTATTAATCTTCTTCTCTTCTACTAATCCAACATTTGGATAGTATATGTGACCATATGGGATGGATGGTACACCTAACCCTTCGTGTATATATGCTGTATCTTTCGTTAATGGTACTTGCACAAATTTGACATTTGAATTAGAATGTTCTAATACCATCTTCTTAAAGAGTGGCATGGATGCCTTGCAACTTTTACACCATGGTGCGAAAAACCGTACAACTACAATTGAGGATGGTTCATCTACTACTTCTTTTTTATAGTCTTGTAGTGTATCTACTAATTGTATCGGTGGATATGTTATCGCATCCGTTGAAGATGAGGATTTGGATGTAGTATCAGAAGAAGGACCCTTTTGTTTCTTGAGAAATTTGGGAACAAAGCCACCAGCTACAGCTTTCCAACCCTTAGTTTGAGAGGAGGTTGTGGTATCTTCTACTGAACTTCTTTCTTTTTCTTGTTGATCATCTATATTATTAATTTTGGATACATCATCAATATTCGAATTCTTCTCTCGTTCCTCCGGTCTCATTGGCATATCCAAAGTTGAATATAAAAGAGGAGGAATATGAGTGGTGCCGTATTCTGCCTACCCGTCTACAATGATGATGATGATTATTATTGTGGGTAGTAGTAGTATCAATTGGTATCCTTGATATTGTTGTTGGGAACGAAGCGCTATTATGCGGACATGATATCAATGCCAATAGAAAAGTGGCTAATGTTATATGATTGTGATGTGTCATTATTGCAATTTGATGTTTAGGTGGGGTACAAAAAAATACAAGGCTAGTATCCTTTGCAATTAGATTCTCCTTGCTTTGTTATTCGATATTATTAAACTATACTACAATACCTTATTCTTTGCCCTATTATCAACATGTGTTATGAGGAGGTCGTCAAAAATCGATAGCGTCATCTTATTCATCATGAGGTGGTTAAGCTAGCGAGGAAAGTTACAGTATAGATCAAGGATACATATCCACGCGACTCAGTATCCTACCGTTTGATGCGTCATTGGTCTAGATTGGAACTAACTCTCAACTCTCTGACTTAGAGCTTTTACAATAAAAGATCATAGCAGCCATGTTTGCCGTTGCCTCTCGTCGCATCCTTAATACATCAATATGTGGTGCTAGTAGTACCTCTTTTCTTCCAATACGATGCATGTCGTCAATACCGTCAACAATGAAGGTAAGATATTATATTATGAGAATGCAAACCTTATCATACAACTTTATGGTCGAAGTATATCTCAGAGAGTATTATATAGGAGAAGGGATATCAATAAATACAAAAGATATATATGCGTTCATACTTGCGACAGAGTGACACCAAACCCTGGTATTAATCATCGTTCATGTATTGACCATTTTCTTTTAACAAGTTTTGATGGATGTATGATATTGGTTGTAGCTTTCAGAGTTCCCAAATTTATATATTCTCCTTGTTAAAGATTTGGAAAATCGGAACAACTATAATGATTTTTACATTAACAGATCAATGGTGGTATTAATCTCTTACTAATGAAACGCAAAATTGAAATTAGGATGGCCGATTTGAGTGTGTTTCAATTTGTCTGTCGTTTAGATGTGATTTGAAGCACAATAACGGTTTATGCACATTCTTTTGTTTTACAACAATTTTGAAATGAATAACTAACCATCTATCATTTCTAATCATTCATCTGTATTTGTTGTTGCAACTAATTGGTATAATACAAAAAAAAAACATGTCCAAAAAGGCAGCAGTGGTAAGAGAAGTTGGTGATGCAAACGCACTTAAAGTAGAAACTGACTTCCCAACACCTGAATTAAAAGCTGGACAAGTTATTGTTAAGAATCAATTTGCTGGTATTAACTTTATTGATACATACCATCGTAAAGGATTATATCCTCGTGACTTGCCATTCGTTGGTGGACAAGAGGGTGGTGGAACTGTTGCCGCTGTTTCAGATGAGGCGGCAGCACAGGGTATTAAAGTGGGAGATCCAGTTGCATATTCTGTGTTTGGTTCATATGCACAATACACTGCTGTGCCTGCGGCCAAGCTCTTACCGGTACCAGATGGCGTGGGATTGGATGTTGCTACCTCATGTGTCGTACAAGGGTTAACTGCACACTACTTAACATCCTCGGCACATGCAGATCTAATTAAGGCAGGTGAATGGTGTCTAATTCATGGTGTTGGAGGTGGTACATGTCAATGGGCAGCACAGATGGCCAAGCTACGCGGATTTAAGGTTATTGGAACATGTTCCAAGGGTAAAGCTGATATTGCCAAATCATTAGGATGTGATGAACTAATTATCCTTGACGAAGTGCCAGGTGCATCCTATGAAGATTATGAGTCTGTGGATATCGTATCAAAGGTTATGGAGGTTACTGACGGCAAGGGATGCAAAGCTGTTATTGATGGAATTGGCAAGTCTACTGTCGATATTAGTATCAACTCATTGGCACATCGTGGTATCTTCATCTCGTTTGGTAATGCCAGTGGAGCAGTACCTGCCTTCCCCGTATTGAGGCTCATTGGCAAATCTGCTTATGTAACACGTCCCAAATTGTTAGATTATACTGTTGACCGTGCCGAATTAGTATCACGAGCAGATGAAATATTCGGCTGGTTAAAGGATGGCAAGTTGAATGTAAGTGTGGATACTGCATTCCCCTTAGATCAAGCAGCAGAGGGTCATAAATATTTGGAAGCGGGCAAAAGCAAAGGAAAGGTACTTTATCAAATAGACTAAGCCTAACATGAATGTTAGCTAGCTATGAATGAGTACTTGTTGTTCTTATTGTGCTCAATTTAGTGCTCGTTTAGTTAGATGACTTACTCTCCCCATTCTCATAATTGAAGTTGCTCAATCTGTTGACGCAGTTGCTCGTTGTCTTCAGTAAGCCCATCTATCCTGGCAATCATCTGTTCATAGCGCACAGAATGGCACTCGCGACAGCCTTCAGAGCATCTAAAACAATGGTCACCGCAACGGTTGCAACTAATAGCAGCATCTGTATTATCAAGTAGAGCACAACCAGAACAAAACTCTGATTGGCAGCCGTTGCATACAACCGAATCATCACAACTATCACAGAAAGTATCACCACAATTATCACACGATGCAAAAGAAAAATCATTACCGCAATCAGTGCAAACTTGTTTGAGACAATAGACACAAGTTCGGTCACGAAGACTTTTCCAACACACTTGACATTGGCCATTGTCTAATAGAGTCTGTTGAATATTTGTACAGATTTCATGGGATGATGAGGATGTATCATTTCGAGCTTTTTCGATATACCATTGAAGATCATGAAGCAACTCTAAACGATCCAAGATTATGTCACTAGAATGAATAGCATTGATGATGCTATAAACAATGGGATCCGCAAATTTTGCATTACCGTGGAGAACAAGCCGTTCCAATACAGTAGATCCGCGTAGAGGTTCCAAGCCATGTCCAACAATCTTGTAACACCGCCCAATATGTAATGTCTTCAGTGTATTCTTAGCATTAATACTCAGCAGTAAAGCACGGAGTTCGTCGTCAGATATATTAGCACGATAATATTTGGATTTGTATCCACCATGTTTGCCAACATCGGCAAAGTCTAGTTCCCAATATTCTTTTGAGGCAAGAACGGCCTTACTCGCGGTACTAAGTTTGGCATCTGTCCAATCAACATCACAAAAAGAAGGTGCAGTTAATGCCACGGAAAGTATAATACAATTTGTTGAGGGAAGATAATCAGTAATAGCAGTAAGCGGAAGATCAACAAGGGACAATGGAGCCATCAAGGTTGTTCTCCTCCGGTTACTGTTAAATGATAGTCCAATCGAATATCAATTCTTTATCAAGCGGAAAGTACTTGACCTCTTCTATTCTACTAGAAGTTGCACACTATATACCGTTCTATCGCCAAATATAAAAGGAGTGGACTAGCCGTAGCCACAACAACTACTTGATGCCGCCATCATAATATATGCGTCTGCGCTGTTTGTGATTTTATCTTCCTCCCCACTGTCAACTATCAAAACTGTATTGAGCTCTAGGAACTCGGCATCAATACTATCATCCTTTACGATGGCACAATGTACGAACTGTGCGTTGTGGAGTGCATATGGACTGGCCATCAAAGATGTCTTCGTTTACGGACCTAATTTAACAGGGCTTGTTTTCGGAGTGATTCAACTCCTCTTGAAATCCGCATTTCCATCAAAGTAAAGCCGGAGTCCTTGATCAGAAGTACAGCTAATATATTATATTACTAACAATCATAAGAGCAATTTTCTTGTTGTCTTTTCTCTCGAACTCCTAATTTACATATAGTAATTATGCTTCCCCGGAAATGCTTTAAGTAATGCTTCCATTGCATTAGGTGCTATTCATACCAACTCCGACATAATACATAACATAATAGATAGCTCATCATTTCTGCCATGGAAGTTTGAATCCTCCTTCTTTACTTTTCTCTGCTGTATCATCAGTCTCATCTACCCAACCTGTTTATAAGATAGTTATGTTAAGACTATATATGTATGTAGAATTCTTACATTGATGACTAATAACTACTTACCGTTTTCAAAGTAAGGCATCTGCGTTTGTTTACTGTTACCATTCTCATCTACCAGATTATTTGCTTCTAAACTAAACATCATTTTGCCGTCTTTATCGAATAGAGGATAGATTATTGTTAGCAAAGGTTTGACACATATTTTTTAGTTTGGTGCACATGATATGTCATATCAACAAATCATTCAATGTAATAAAAGATTAGTACTCACCATCATCTACCCCTTGATAATCACCTAAAAATGGCGCGCCCATGCCTGCTGTAATCAGTTGAAATAATCCACCAGCTGAGATCTTTTTCTCTGTCTCTTCCTCTTTAGTCTCTTCATCTTGATCTTGTCCTAATCCATTAAAACCAAAGCTCAATTTAGTACCCGCTCCCCATGCTACACCGGGTATACCAGGAGGGCCCAGAAATGCTTCTGTGGTACTACATGCAATGATTGCAAAAGCTACGGCTAATATAATATTTGCCATGGTTGAAGTGTTTCACAATGAAAGTTGAGGCAGGATCTTATCATCACAACATAAGTAGCGATCAAACGGTCGTATAGGTTATTCTTTGTCTATAACTAGGAATGAAGGCTAGTTTGTAATAGTTAACATTAGAACTCAGTCGATTACATAGAACTCTTCCCTTACTAGTTACTTGATACCATTATAATCGGATGGTTTTATATATTGTAGTCAAACTCTTCTTTCCCAAAAGCTGTCGCTTTGCTTCACTGATAATGACTTTTGCAGCTCTGTCAACATCCTTTTTTGTTGTACCTGGACCAATACTTAATCTTAATGTGCCTATAGCATATTCAGGTGGTGTCTTAACTGCTTTTAGAATTGCAGAGTATGACATATTCTGACAACTGCCAGATGAGTGACAAGCACTGCCAGCACTACAAGCAACGATATTGCCTAAATTTGCAAGTAGCTCTCCACTTTGTACACCTTTTATTCCAACTGATAGTGTATTGGGTAGACGTTTCCTGGGATCCGATGGACCGTTGGTACGAACTGCAGACTCTCCCAATCCTTGAACAAGATTATTCAATAACCGCTCTCGCATAGCTTCAGTATGTTGTAAGTTATATTTCCAACCATCTACAAGCTCTTTCTCCTCGTCTCTTGGACTTTGTCTCTTCTCAAATAGCAAGTCAGCTGCTCTACCTAAGCCGGCAATATATGGTACATTCTCGGTACCACCTCGTCGTCCATTTTCTTGTCCTCCTCCCATTAGTAATACACTTCCATCTGGATTTGTTCTTCCATATTCATTGAAACAATTTGGACGAATATATAATGCCGCAATACCTGAGCCGTCATAGTATAGAGTTGTATATATCTTAGGTGGTATTATATAATAGAAGCTTTTTATATTGCAATTGTATCACTAACCTTTAGGTGCTCCGAATTTATGTCCAACAAGCGTAATCATATCTGCTCCATCTTTAGGGTGACCCAAGTCTCGCAAATCAATCTTCCCAACAGCCTGTGCTGCATCACTGTGAAAGAGTATATGACGCTCTCTACACATTTTGGCTATTTCAAATACTGGTTGAAGAGATCCGATCTCATTGTTTGCAGTCATTATTGTTACTAGGGCTGTGTTTGAACGAATTTTATTGATAATATCTTTAGTTGAAACGATACCTTCTTCGTTAACAGGCACATAGGTCACTACTATATTTGGCGTCAATCCACCTTGTGCAGAGTAGGAATCCAAACATTGTGTAACTGTTATGTAATGAATAGATATATAGTTGATTTAGATTCATAGTGATATTGTAAGATAAGCAACATATACATGACATTCTACTACTCACTTGCTGGGTGTTCAATATTGGTAGAGATTACATGCAGCACTCCTTTATCATCCGCTTTATGCTGAGATGAGAGAAGTGATAGCCGTATTGCGAGATTGTTCGACTCGGTACCACATCCAGTAAAAACAATATCACTGTCATCTGCATTGCCATCGGCATTGGTGTTAACATCAGATTGGATTAGCCGTAATAGAGAACGTCGAGCTTTTGATATTACACGTTTTGGTTCTTTTCCGCTACAATAATAATAATAGTAACATTGCCAAATAGAGAGAGGTAGATATCAAATTAGAGCCGAGGGAATACAAAGATACATCATAAACTCATGAAACTTACAAATAATGTGAAGATGATGGGTTACCAAAATGCTTAGTTAATAGTGGAAGCATAGCATCAAGGACAGAAGGATATATGGGAGTTGTCCCATTATAATCAAGATAGATACACTTATTATTGATGCTCATGTAGTTGTATTCCGCCGCCTCGCCAATAGCAACACAATAGTAAGCAAAGATCCAAAAGATACGATGATAAGGTATCTTTTTCAGTCAAGAGTCAACTCACTATTTACTTACTATAGCCGCCTTGTGATGATAGTCGACGATTGCACTTGAAGTTAAGAAGATGGCTGCACAATCATTTACAACACAAGTACTACCTTCTCTATCGTCTAAATTGGGCGTACTTCAACTAAATAATCCATCATCTCTCAATGCGTTGACCTTAGATATGATACGATGCATTTCACCAACTCTAACAACTTGGCAATCAATGGGAGTTCGTGCAACATTGATGATAGGGACACCATATGAAAAGAATGGTAAATCGAAACCTGCATTTTGTGCAGGAGGGGATGTCAAGGCTGTATATCTATCAGGGATTGCAAAACAGACAAAAGAGGAAGAAGGAAATAATGTTACCGCAGATTTTTTTCGTGAAGAATATCAATTGAATTACTTAATTGCTAATCAACCACCGCATATGCCACAGATTTCTATATGGGATGGTATTGTAATGGGAGGCGGGGTGGGATTGTCGGCACATGGAAAGTATAGGATCGCAACAGAGAATACAATATTTGCAATGCCAGGTGAGTCATAAAACACATGATATGATATATGTGTTATCGTACTTGTATTTGTCTAATACTTTTGCCTTTCTAACACATGATATGTATTTTGTATGTTTTGTCGTACTTGTGTTTATCTTAAACTTTTGCCTGTCTAATATTGATATTTAGAATGCAAGATTGGTTTATTTCCAGACGTAGGAGGTACATGGTGGATTCCGAGATTAAAGCTATATGAGCAATGGAAGAATAAGAATGTAGTCGGTGGAGTAGGAAATTATTTAGCACTCACAGGTAACATACTAAAAGGTGATGATTTGATATATGCTGGTATTGCAACACATTATGTAAAATCAAATCAATTGAAAGAGCTACAAAGTGCTCTTGTGGACGCATCAAAAGATAACAATGATATGTTAGGTGATTGCGCAGAGAGTGTACTCAAGTCATTTGATCATAGCATGGACACAGAATCATCCTTTTTATCACAGAATAGATATGATATCGATTATGCATTCGACGGAAAAGATACAATAGAGGAAATCATTGAATCATTAGAAAGTATGGGACCGGACTCTCAATTTGGACAATCGACACTACAAACGCTATCAAAGATGTCCCCAACTAGTCTCAAAGTAACGTTGGAAGGGCTGAAGAGAGGAGCACGAGCACAAAACATTGGTGAGGCATTACAAATAGAATACAGAATGTCACAGGTTTTCATGAGAGAGGGTTCTGACTTCTATGAGGGCATTCGTGCAACACTTATTGATAAATCTTTCAAACCTAGGTGGAGTCCAGCTAGTTTAGAAGAGGTTACACAAGAAATGGTGGAGAGTTACTTTGAAGAATTGGGCGAGAGGGAACTTACTTTTATTACCAATGAAACTGCAAAGCTGTGATGACTAACATTTAAACAAAGTGCAAACCCTTGCAGTCATCACTCTATGCTGTTCTATCACTCAAGACTGTAATTCATTCTTCAGGTGTCTAACTTAGTTGAGTTAGCAGAGTAGCTCACACAAATTCCCAATTGAATAAAGTGAAGAATTGTTGTTGTTGGTATCACCTTCACTCGAACGCTGCCAGTCAGTAAGCGAGGCTATTGGATGTATGACTGACACAATCTGATGAATGATCTCAGCCGGGTTACTACCAGCAGCACATTGTTTATCTGAGTCAACAGCTACTTGAACAGTATCAAACGCCAACGTATCAATCAAGGACAAATCATTACTTGCAGTTGCACTACGGTTCAGTTCAATAACTGCATTGTAAGCCATGTGAAAAAGCTTTAATCGCAACACATCCTTGTCAATGTTAAATAGTTCACCATTGGCCATCAAGTGTAAGCATTGAATCGTCATAGAGATTGATAGAGGAGACTCCTCATCAAGAGGATTATGTTTGTTCTTTGTCAGCAAGAATAGCATTTCCTCAGACAAATCCCAACGCAATGATTGAATGATCTTTTTCTGTAGACTCACTTCGGCTACACTCTTTGACATGAAGGATGAATCCCATGCAAACTCATCAAGCTTTAGAAGTATTTCTTTCAAGTCATGTTGATTGGATCTCGAACGAAGCCTCGTTCCCTCCATCAATAAATTAACTCTTGCCTTTAATATCCGAGCAATCCATGACAGCCGGCGCCTTGCAATACATTGTCTTATTAGGACTGTGTGGTCTTCTTTACAACAGCCTCTTGATGCAAATGTTGTTGTTGCTGCTTTGACTCCTTTCCAAATCCTCTCATGCAAGAAAGTGACTACTTGTCGGATCTCGTCCTCGTTAAGAGACAGAACACTAATACAGAACCGTTCTTTTAGGTTCCTTTTTACTCTCGTAATATCATCGGCATCACTCTTGACTCCATTAGTGAGGTTTGCTTTTCCGTATCCTCGGCGCTCTCTTACTTTCTCGTACTTTTCCTATTGATCGGTAATGAATAGGAGTGTCCGGTGATGTCAGAGATCTAGTTAAAGTGGCAGAGCATGTAAAAATCTTACCTTGTAATTTACAAGCAGTTCCGTCGTATCGCCTTTCGCCAGTGGTTTTTGGATGTTTATGAAATATGTTACAGAATCTTTTGTCTTATTCAAAGCCTTGAGATGATACACAAGTGAGTACCCAATACATCCGAGTCTCCTCTTCATAAGTTAGAAGCTACTTACCTCAACGTTCTCGATCAGTGATTGATCGTGACCTACTTCATTGACATACATGCTTATATTGGATCTAGCGACATCGTGTGGATAACCAGTTATGTCATCAGTAAACTCGGCCACACCCGATTTGGTGTAAAAACTCCAAGATGAAGGCTCATTAGAAAATATAAAGTCTTTAACATTAAACAAGAAGTCCGGCTTGGTATCAGTAGGAATGAGAGGTGCATAGTAGCTCTCGAGTTCGATCAAACCCTGCCTATTGCTGAAAGTGATGTTGTCAGGAGATATATCGTTGAAGTCATCAAGCTTGATATCAATACTATCACCAGCTTGTAGTTGAGGTACACATGTTGTCTCCTTTAATGTTCTTACGCCCCTTTATGAAGGAGAAAACAAGTAGATGTTAGATTCATAGGTTATTGTTTGAATGGTATTCAAATATAAACAACGACGACGCACTTGAAAGTTACGAAGGCACCTAAGCCAGCTGATTTGATTTGAGATTTTCTTATATAGACTTCAAACTCGTATAGAATGTAATTTGTGCTGTCATAAGAGAATATTTTTCTTCTTGGCTGTGAACAAGGATAGAAATATACATTAGACATAGTAACATTAAAAAGGTACCAATTCAGTGTAACTCACCAGATCACCGGAGGTATCTGTGATGCACAGATTGGGCACATTATCCATGACTGTTTGGGATTCCTTGGGTATTTGAGTAATTTGTGGATGATCACTGTCGACCTCTTGTGATTTTAATCCTAGTAACAACTGCGCATCGAGTTGCCACTTTGACATCGAGTTGCCAACTTCGATGGAAGATATTTTGCCCAAGCCTTTTGTCGTGGTATAATTTATATACTTGGTAACTAATTTGGAAATATCTGCAACAGCCAACTCTTCATCATTTGTAATTTGTTGAGACTTGATGAATTGTAGATCAATATAACTCAATGGAGTCTTGAAGGGCATAGACTGGATGGGTTTATCAACATCAGAAGATTGCTCCTTAACTTGAACTGTAGGTAATGGTAGTATGGTATCAGTCTCCCTTAATATTGACTTCTTTTGTTGTGTCTGCTGTAATATACTAACTGTAGGAGATACAGCCATCGGCTGATTATGAGTAGGAGGAGAAGGAGATTTTAGAGCCGCCGTCGCACTAATTGTGGAAGATATATCTATTGGTTGATGAGGAGGAGGATTGGACGTAGATTGTGGCACCACTTTAACTTTATTCATTTTCTTCTTCTCCTCCTCGTTGACTAAAGGAGGTGATAGTTTTTTATCTCCTTGATCGTTTAATTCAACTATTGCGGTTGTTGATCTCTTGCGCTTCTTCTTTTGTTGTGACTGTGATGTACTAACTGCAGCTGCATCATCTGAAGACGATTGTGAATCAACTTTTTGATCACTCTCTAAACTAATCTGTTGCTTTTGTATATAAGAATATGTCTTCTTACCATCTTTTACAATACAATTCCGTTTGACTAATCGTTTTAATGACTGCTTCACATCCTCCTTAGTTGTGGTTGTATCATAATCTTTTGTAAAGAAGTTGTATATTTGCTTTTTAGAAATAGATTGACTCTGGCACGATAATTGGATGCATCGAATGTAGGATAGTATGTTATCATCTAATGATGTGGGCGGTGGTTGATGATATGTACTCATTTTTACTTGACCGCCGATGGATTGCCACTGCCAACAAAACCTACAGATATAGATACGTATGACCAGATAGGCAATTGAAATTGGAGAATATCTTTTGTGATTATTTGTCTTTTGATTTAAATAAGTACCGGAGCTAGATTGCAATACTACACATTTGTTGGTACTCTTTGATGAATGCTATTGATAGGGCGCCACACCTCCGCCTTCAGCATAGCCAATATCGTCTTGATTTGTAGCCTTTAGTCGCCGCCGTAGCTAGGCCTTTGGATAGTGCGCATGTGCGCGCGCGCACAAACGGCATGATATTGAGCGCCGCAAAGTACGTGCGTGATGGCACAAATGGCTCTAAAAGTGCGCACTATATCTAAAGCCCTCTATGGGTCGGTCCGTGCCGCAAGGATACCGTACAAAGAGGTATCTTTTTCTAGCTTCATAGTATCGACCCGTCATTTAGTTTAATAGTATTAAGAGAATGCTATGGAAGAAGATAATATACATTCAGCAACAACAAATTCTTATTATGGTGCAGGTGTGGAAGCAGCAGCAAAGGTGTATCTCAACTCTGTCTGCTGCAAATCCATAATATCTCCATCATCTAGGCAGCCCACTGGTATTGATACAACTTTCTCCGTATCTCCTCCATCGGGCCTACCCACTGATACAAAATCAAAATCAAAGTACTTCTCTCCGGAGCATAAATACACCAAGATGGCAATTACTCCTAAGAAGAAGAATATTAGACATAGCAAATCAGAATCAGTGAAATCAATACGGCTAGTTAAACAAAAGACAATTGTTAAGAGTCGTATGTTTATGAACTCTCCCAATTCAATATATGCTGCAGTAAGTAACCAATACAAGAATTTTCACATGACAAAACAATACAAACTCGGACTCCAGACAGATCCCATCTCAATGATTGAATGATCTTTTTCTGTAGACTCACTTCTGCAGTAGATACACTGTTTGACATGAAAATTTGCAAATCAAATCAAGGTAAATAACAAGGTAACTAGATCAACAAGACATCATATTGAACACAAGAATTCATATGAGATCTATCTTTAACGAATAACAACCTTTCCTTCAACAATCTTGATGATATTCTTCTCCTGAAGCATTTCCATGAACTTCTCCATTGCCACCTTGTTGTGTGTAATCAATCTATGGCACCCCTTGCATAACAAGATGCACTTCTCATACTCAACACATGCGTCCTCAATAGACCAACAAAGACCAGCTGTAGATGGGTCTTCAGCCTTTGTCAAGCCTTCAATGTGATGGAGGTCGCCGCCAGGTAGATTTTCCACAGGCATATTCCTGAATGATGTTCCACAACCTCCAGCACACCAATCTGCCTCTCTCATGAGTCCATACTTCACTCCTACCTTCACAGTCCTATACTTGAACTGCTTATCATTTGACGAGTCGAAGTCACTCTTTGAAGCATAGGAAAGATCTCTATAGTCATATCCACCCCAATTCTTCTGTGCAACTTGAGCAAATGACATACTACTTTTATTGGCAAGATTTGCATTCCTCACAGCAATTCCTGAGTTGATAATTGACTGTCCAGTATCAGATTCAATAACTTGTTTCATTGATCGGGCATCGTCGGCGTTGCCATAGTTTTGAACTACACCACTAGTGTTTGGATTCTTCAAATATTGACATGCTTTATTTGCTCGGCGATTGTGAAAGATGCCATGTACAAGCATGGTGAGTGATAACTCTTGAACAATACGGCGAATCGAATAGTTGAGAATCTGGGAGACTCCTTCAGTCTTGGTCCTTTCATCTTCAGACAATACTCGATTCTCGTCATCACATGGATGATCGTTTTCAAATCCATGATGCCGACCACTCGGTCCAAGAGGTACTGGCTCATTCGTCTCTTCATTGATACCCTCGATGACTGGGACAATCAATTTACCAGATTTGTAGTCAGCTTTTTGTGCTGCCATCAAAGTGTAGTAGGCAATTGACTTGAAGAATCTGGATTGCTCTCCTCTGGACTTATGCTTAATCCACAACTCTTCATAATCAGGTATCAATACCTCAAGCTTCAATTCACAAACAGCTACGACTAAGCCTGACCAATAGGCAACATCCAACTTGTTCTTGTCTTGATGACGTGCAGGCAATGAGGCATGAGTCTCTACGGCTTCAAGCATTTCCACAGTGGCAGGAAGTAGTAATATCTCAGACAAGTCGACATGTTCCGGGTTGGGTGTTAGTACCTGATGCTTGAGGAAGAGTTTCTTCCTTACGTCCACCGACTTGGTTAGAAACTCATTCATTGGCTCAAGCACTGCCTTCTCTCCGGTTACAATACGAAGGACGTTATCAATCTCCTCCTGCAAAACGCGTTTACTGATGTCTGCTCGATCAGCCTCGAAAACTCCTTTTGCTCCAAAAGCAGTCAACAGATCACGCTGGTCTTTGGGAAGACTTTCACATTTGTTGAGATGTCTAGCTGCATGGTAAGGAGTAGAATCTCTGACACGTGTTGATGAGCGATAGGATTCAAACTCATCACAATGAGCGCATCTCATACCAGTATCTCCAGCAGTTCTATGACCGGAATTTCGAGTTGCAGTAGATCGATTCATATTATTGACGACTACTTGTAAGCCTCTTGATAACATGCCGAAATGATCAGAAGAGAGTTCTGCTGCAACCCTGCCTGGTACTAAGTTTATACAATTTAAGAGTTGTAATAGGAATGTGAGATATATGTTAGACAAGATAACATACTTCATAAAAAGTCAGACTTACCTGTGCTTTGGGCAATAACAACACGTTCATTCCACGGTGTTTCGATTTCCAACATTTCATCCTCGTCACTACATGCCATAAGTGATGTGATGAATTTCTTAGCTTTTTGATAGCGCTCATTTACAGACTCAAAATTTTGGTCGTCGCACTTGTTTCTGAAAGCAATAAGGTCCGTCTCGACTACTTCCAAAGCATCACTAATTGATACTGATACATCCAACACCCTGTTATCCTCTTCTAGTGCATCAAGGATGGCTTCCACGTCTACTGTTGCCTCTTTGGTACAATCTCCAGTGAAAATGAAATGTACACATGCAGAAATTATGCCTGGTAGTGTTGGACATGAATAGTTTGATGAATAAAAGGTACCAGCGTAAAGTTTACTGTAGCACTTTTCGAATCCGAATGCGGCCTTGGATTTGTTATAATAGACATTACCAAATCTACTGCACAGATTCTTCTCACCAGTGACGGTATTGGTTGCCTATTCATATTTGATAAGATTGAGTAGACAGAGATGTGAGTGTATATTACAAAGAATAGATGGCAAACAGTAGAAGGTACAGATACAAACAAGAACTTACAGACTCCTTCTTTCTGGCCTTCTTCTTGGATTTGGTAGCAGCCTCCTTAGGCTTTGTCACGGCTGTAGTCTTCTTCGTCTTAGACTTGGATGTTGCTGTTGTTGTTGCCTTTGTGGCGGCGGCATCCTTCTTCTTTGGCTTTGCCTTTGATACGTTCTTCTGCTTATTCTCAGATGCCTTTGTGGCCTCGACGACGGCTGAACGATTAGATCGACGACGAACGGCGGCGGCCGAAGGATTAGATTGACGACAAGCGGTAGATGCACGAGTACCGGTACATTGACAATCATCAGGACACGAATTCGCCTCGGTAGGATTACATTCACCGCAAATGGTACTCGTTGAAGGACTATCATCACCTTGGGACATATCATGGAGATGTTGAAGATCTTCTACATTCATTACCACCTTGTTGATCGAGCAAATGTACAAAGAGATAGAGATGGATGTGAGTGAAAGGCTACTTCTTTGGCGGCAATTCAATAGTTCAATGATGACTTACATCATCATCCTCGACTTCACTCCCTGAATTCAAAATACCGCCACCCGAATGGTGATTCTGAAGTACCTTTGTAACATCCCCTGTTGTAATCATTTCATCAAACTCTTTGTCATCATCATCTTGAGACATATTGTCGGGTAGAGGCTTTGACTTCAAACGCTCACTGGAAACATCTTCGGCAGAGGCAGCGGCTGCAGGAGGTACAGGAGGTGCAGTAGTATCAACATCTACTTGAGCTGTATTAGCGGTGTCCTCAGCAGCGGTATCGTCATCATCTCCACTTATTACTTTCACCATTGACCTGATTCTTTCCAAGACTGGTTTAATGCCACCATAAGTTGCAAGTAATCTTGCGATAAGTCTATCCATGTTGACACAATCTTTGAACACAATACCATCCCGATTTAAATATTCACGCACTTTTTCAATAGTATCATCCATAGAATCATCTAAATCATCAACAGTAGACAGGCGACGCGTCCATCCACAATATTTCTTCAAATGGTTACGAGTATCAGCATTGTACTCGACTGTTGAGTCATCTTGAGACATATCATCGATATGAGACGTATCATCGATATGTGATACCTGATTATTCTCCTCTCTCCAAGTATTAACTCTCTTCTCATGTTCACAATCATGACACCACCAAGGTACACTCTCATCAACAACCTCAGGATCATTCTCTCCTACTAGTGCACAGCCATAGCAACTAAACTTCTTACATTCACCACATTGAATGAGATCATCCTCGCTTTTGCATACTGAACAATTGAAGACTTTCATACGGAAGGGAAGCTGTGTACCAGGCTTGCCGGTAATCTTGCACATGTTACGACCCCAAAGAGCCAAGAGTTCAGGAGCTAGTCCGCCATCATCTCCAATACATGGACGTGCTAATAACCGCTCTGTGGGAAGCTTCTGAAGTGCGGGGCAGATACCGTCATGCCCATCCTCTTCTGCTTCGGCATCGTCACGAGGCCATGCGGCCAAATGTGGAACATCCTGCTGAACGATATCAGAGGTATCACGTAACATGGCCTTCATCTGCTCGCTTGTCAATTGCATCTGATTGTTATCAATAACAATATTACGGCGTTCCTTCAGCACTATACGTCCATAATCATCCCTTTTGGTAACACCAGAAGAGCCACTCCCATCAATGGATGCTCCCTCATCATCATCAATATCAACATTTTCATCACTGGAGTGAGTTGTATTATCAACCTTTAGACGCACATGGATTGCGGTGGGTTTGGTGAAATCACGAGAGCTGCTCTCAACAATGGAAGCACTGTTCTCTTCATCATGCTCGACATCTCCTCCGCCATTACCATCAAAGTCTGGTGCAGAGTCATCTTCATCATCACTGGAGTGATTTGTAACAACAACCTGCTGATGGATATAGATTGATAGAAGAAGAAGAAGAAGAAGAAGAAGAAGAAGAAGAGTTGGTATGAGAATGGTATTATACAAATATACAGAGAGAAAACAACAATATAACACAAGACATAACATACCATCTCAGCATCCTCGTCCTCATAATCCATTTCTAGAAAACGACGCCCGGCATTAATAAGGACATCTCCATCATTCCTTTGGTCAACAGAGAGAATGCCACACGATTTTAGCAAAAGTAGTTGGGAAAAGAATCTTGCTGAATCATGATGGTTGGGAGCTTCAAAATAATCCCAGGTAATGGCACCTTGTTCAATGATCAAACAACGACCAACAAACTTCAATGTAATCTCAGTATTGTTGGTCCACTGCCTCATCAAATGGCGTGGAACAAACTTTCTATATTGTAGATATAGTGCTGAACGAGCAACATTTGCTGGATCAACTCCTCGGCTTGTAAATTCTGCTGATATAATTTTGGCTATGGCTTTACTTTCTTGGGTATCACTTAAAGCATCAGCAAATTTTAGAAGAGCTTTATTATCAAGAAATGATAAAACACTACCTCCAACCTTATCAAATACACTAACCAATGTACCTGGTGATTATAATATGATTGCAAGAGTATTTATTATGGTATATAAAATGTTAGATACACCAACATTAATGTGTCTAAATAACAAACATAAAAACTTACCTTGTGGTGTGACTTCCTCTTCACCACCACCACCGCCACTAACATCACCACCACCACTAACATCACCATCAATTAATTCTGTATCATCATCACCACTTAATCCACCATTTAATCCGCTACCCACTTCATCAATATCCATATTATTATTACCATCAGCAGCACCCTCTAAACTCATATCTTGTATCGCCTTGATATTATCAAGGTATGGTAACTTATGCATAGCATGTCCAGGCTCTCTATAATCCTCCTCCTCCATATCAAACAATTGCGGCAATCCCTCAAGCTCATACTGACTATTAGCAGCAGCTTTAGTTTTGTTAATTGCAGTACAACCTTCACATAATAAAATACCACCTTCACACACTGTGAGTGTGGATAAATCAAAAGTATGTTCACACTGCGTACATGAATCAAACCGAATATGTGTGCCTTTTTGTTTATCATTCTGCCCATTGCCCCTACAATCGATACATAATATTTCCTTGTTGTCAGATGAGGGTGCACCATCTTCAGAAAAAATGCCTTTACTACATTCACTACAAAACCTCGTATGAGTGCCACTACTCACACTGCCGCTGCCGCCGCCGTGTAGAGCAGCTATTTCACGTAATGTCTTCGTCGAATGATATTCCATTGCCGCAAAAGGTTACCCCTACTAAATTAGGGCAGAGAAGAGGCAATGTTCTGAATTTTATGAGAGTAGATAGAGTAGATTTCTCTTCTTTAATGAGTTCTCTACATGAAAACAACTTGGTCTGCTGGGTTTGTCAACCTACTACCTACATAGAATCTCAATCCGTGATACATAGTTAGATCTACAGCAAGTGATCAAACAAGAAAGTCCGCATTAGTCTCAACTATATGTCTCAATGTCACAACAAGAGCACAATTAGATGCTGGTGAGTTGTACTAATTGATATATGTTTTGATAATGTACGCTCTCTCACGACATGTGTTCTCTCAACAATAAAAAATAGTTCTTCATACATTCCTCTCTCGATGGTATTGATGGTAGCGATTTAGCTAGTTTACCATCACTTGATGATATCCTACTCATTGTCTACATTCATTTTGGTGCCTGTAAAACTTTTGAGGATAGTTTTGATACCATCATCGATTCAGAAGAGCTATCTCTTGATCTTATTGAGAGGGCATTAAACAATAGTGTTAGGCATTTGTGTGAAAATGAATGTTATTTAAGAGCTTTTCATGGCATACGTGAATTTACTTTCTTGTGGAGAGATTTGGTTAGTGATAATGATGTCAATAAAGCTGAGTTGTTACAAGGGTGGTGTTGTAAAATACAACCTCCTATGTTAAAAGACAATACCAATTCAAAGGATCAGAAGAGACGTCGATTGCCGTTGATATATGCGTCGCCATGCGGGAAAGAATTCAATTCAAAGGCTAAGGTTATCAACTACATGAATAAGAAATTGTCAACCTCCTCCTCCTTTGATAAGATTATACCTACAACTTCAACCTCTTGTAAGTCGACGTCATTGATTAGTATTACAAATGGTATTAATCCGCTTTTCTCCGTTTTTGGTTTGATTGAAGAATTATTCATTGATAATCCATGGAAGTTATTAGTCTCAACTATATGTCTCAATGTCACAACAAGAGCACAATTAGATGCTGGTGAGTTGTACTAATTGATATATGTTTTGATAATGTACGCTCTCTCACGACATGTGTTCTCTCAATAAAATAATACACAGTGCTTCATACGTTCCTCTCTCAATACCCAAATCAATTTGCAGTGTCTAACGCAAAGTGGGAAGATATATCACAAATCGTATCACCGTTAGGTCTTGGAATTAAGAGAGCTAAAGCCTTGATACGCTTTTCTCAAGAGTATATTTCTCTTACGGAACAATCAGATGCATTCAAACTTAAAAAGGATGAAGTAATGGTAAGTACTTTTGATTATGCAAGCCGTGTTTTATAATTATACAGCTAATCTGAGTCTCTCCTCTGGAAAATTAGAGCCTTTTCAATGCTGGCGAATACAGCTGGACAGGAAAGTCTTTGTTAGTATTGTTTGAATTGTGTTTTTTGTATGAAATCTAGGCACTTGTGCTACTCTCTGCTTTGCCTTCGTTTGCATACTTGATTGTCTTTCTGCAACACATATACATGTACTAATAGAAGTAATGATCACATCTCTCTCAGCTTACGAAATATTCATATTAAAACAACTTACAAAGGGACCCGTTGTAAAAGCCTGCGATCATGCACTGCAACTCTACATTGAATTCCAGCTGGGGAAAAGAATGGTTGATGAGACGAGATTTAAAACTAATAGTCATTAGAATTATCCTTTATCCTCTTCTCCCTCTTGCAGCAGATTATCAAAGTTGAGAACTTTGACGAAAGGCTCCATCGTCTTCTGCATGTGCCCAATGGCTCAATAAGAAGAATCTGAGATCAGAGGTTCACAAGGTTGTTTATCTCAATGGTAAGAAGGACTTGGCGTACCATTAATAGTTTGTAGAATCCAAACACTGGTAGTACAGTTCAAGACTTGCTCAGGTCCGAAAGGCTCTATTTGACTGCATGTGACCAATCTGCTAATTGATACGTTATTAGACATTAATATGATGAGGCACTGCTTTAAGCAACTTGTTCCATAAGGCATTAACCTTCAGCGTAGCTGCGTCACCCACGATCCAAAGTCCCGTCTTCGCTCGGGTAATTGCAACATTTACTCGGCGTTCATCGTTCACTGCAGCGAGTGTTATATTGAGGGAGTGTGTTAGAGGTACATAATGCTTAAGATCTACTGATAAAAAACAATAATCATTCTTACAGAAACCGATTCCGTTCGACCTCGACCGGACACATGAGAGTATAATAACATCACACTCAGACCCTTGGAAGCCGTCCACCGTTGACACTCTTATATTCAATCTAGAATTAGCTAACGCTGGGCATTTTGCAATCTTTTTTTTCAACATGTTAACTGAGAAGAGATGACGAGTCGTTAGTGATTATAAACTAAACACCCCAGTGCAATGGCATAGAACTTCTCACCTTGATCCCTGTAGAAGGAAATGATACCGACAGATAAATCATACGCAGCAAGTGAACACAAGAGCTTGTTAGTAATAAAGTCTGCTTCTTGTGCGTTGAAGTGCTTTTGGGTACCGTTGCCCTTGATGTTCCAGAAACAGTATGTTGGTAAAGAAGAAGAAGACCATACAGGAATAAGACGGGCTGTAGCAGTAATCAGCTGTCCACCATAAAATTGATTTGAAGGAAATGCCGCTATTGACTCGTGCATCCTGAACATATAAAAGAGGCATGAACAAAGTTAGTGAGTCATCATTGTGGAGGTGTAGATGCAAGTTGACAAAATAGAGAAAGACTTTACCTGTACTGTTTGCGCAATAGATTGGTTGGATAGTTGAGGAGCTGTAACCGTTCAAACATTGAACGTTGCAATATCCTTTTGGTGCTGTTGTTGTCAGTGAGGCACAGCACAGGCAGTTGACGCGGATCGCCAACCAATGTGACTGTTAAAGGATTAAATTTGAACGGAACTGATATTTTGCAAACAACAAAGTTAGATGAGTATTTAAAAATACATATACAACATGTACAAGAACAACTCACTCAATGTCTCAGGCTCGCTTGCAACGCAGGCTTCGTCAATGATAACAGCATCAAACTCAGAGTCTCTCCTTGAGTTGTCCGAACGGCGGCTAGCCGCCTCAATAAAAGCTTTCGAGCCAGCCCCACTGAGGGTTGTAATTATTATATTGGATCTTTGTAAGATTTGAGCTCTTAATTTTGCCCTGCCAATGACTCGTTTCCTCTTCTTCCGTACTGGTTGCCCTTGTCTCATTTCATCTAGCTCTAAGTCACGGTCAGGTTGATCACTGGCATTATAATCAACTAGTGTATTGTATGATGATGATTACAGATGTTGGTGAGCTCATTAACATCAAAGATCGATAAGCACGGCCATATGACATACAATCTTCTTACCGTTTATGTCATACAAAAACTTTTCCATTGGAGACGTTCTTGATTCAGGCAATGAGCCGAATCTAGCCAAACGAACATCACCCACTTTTCCACTTGTGCCAATTGCTGATTGTTTAATCTTCCAAGCCAAAGAGTCTGCGGCCACGTTCGTTGGTGCACATACAAGAATCGAATTCCGAGCCACTGGTTGAGTAGATGAATCACACGGAGCATGAATTAGGCAGCCCGATTGAGGCTTATTGGGACGAGTTGCTTTCCCTGAGAGTAATGCTGAGACTAATCCAACGATGGTGCTACTTTTGCCCGTTCCCGGCGGTCCTTGAATCAAACACACATTATGTCGGCATGAACCGGTGAATACTGGAAGATGCGCATTTCATAGTTTATGAAGATGAAAGAGGAAAGAGAAGCGATTGCAACAAATGTTAGTACATGCGGCTTGCAAAGGCAATCATATAAAGTCAAACTAAGTTCAAATGAAGTATTCGAATGGCCGAGTCTTCAAATGCATTATAACACATAACAAGAAGAACACAAACTCGGACTTCCCTGATGAAATGGAAGAGAGCTGGAAGTTGTTGTAGTTCCTTGAAATCTTTCCCCAAATGTTTGTCGACAACGAACGAGGCTTTACTGCTTTTGGTGGTTTTGATTTAGTGGTGATCTGGGATGTGAACACCGCAGCACGCAAATGAGGCTTCAAATGAGGTAATGATTGAATAGCTTCAAATTGTCGAACTGGAGAGACAAATGTTAGCATTTTATAGCAATAACCATATCATAACATACAACAAACATTCTCACCTATATTCGTTGTCGAACCGCACGATAAGGCGGTGAAAGTAAGAGTTGAGTTGACAATAAGCCCGTTTCTATGAGGTACCAACAACTTCTTAAAATCCGCCCGAGATAACCATCCGGTACCTTTTGTATCTTCTTCGTTGTTACTAACTACAATCCAACACTTAAGTAGAGACTCTTGTGACCGTCCTTCGCTGAGGTTACCAAAAGTGATGGTAGTGGGGAAATCATGTGCAATAATTCCAGACTGAAGGGAGAAAAGAAGTGTCAGGAATCATCTAGGCAGTAAAAGAGTACATCACATTTGCAGCATACCTTTGTTTCCTTCCAACTAGAACAGTACAAACCGTACAGCTCAGAGAGCCGAGAAGGAGGAATATTAGTGCAGCCATTTGCACTAAACTGAGCCTCGTATATCTCAATGCTGTCATCAAAGTAAGATGGACTTTGATAGATTGGTTTAACCTCCTTCAATCCCGTTAATCTATATGAGTTAGAAAAGAAAGAAGATGAGTTAGAAAGTCGTAACATCACTCAAACACTAAACTAACACGTGTGTGACAAAAGTCATACCTCAAGTTGTAAGTATCGCGATTCCACCTTTTACCAGCAAGCTTTTCTTCGTGGTAATCTCTGTTTAATGAAGCTAAGACATATTCAGATTGGCGAAGATTAATATTTCATATAACTCAACAAAACACATCTCGTGCACTATTTCTTCACAACTTACACAGTCCCTCATCTAGAAGACAGGGCACAAATGTCGACATTACTTCGTCAGAGTCACGAAATGTAAGGGCAGTACGATCCGATTTCTTCTCGTTTTCATACTGAAGAAATGGATTGTCCTTGTGACTTCTTCTTTGACTATATTTGCACCTTATCGGATCATAAAACTCAATGCCCTTCTTTCCAATGGCTGCTCGGGGAGGAATCCATCTTGTGAGAGCTTTTACTAGGTCAGAAGGGTCGGGAAAAAGTCGTGCAGTCGACGGTGGGGCGGATTCTGCACCAATACCTCTACCTCTGTTAAATACTGATGCTGATGATCCAGCAGAAGTTGTGGATTGAGAACGTTTTCGTGATGCAACAGTGGCCGTTTGCGCACTGGGGATGTCAACTCGTGTTGGTTTTGTTGTTATTGATGTAGATGAACATGTAGTTATGACAGGAGGAGGACGACGAATTTGTTGAGCTGATGTTGACGCTGTTGACGATTTCTTCTCCTCCCCACCCATGTCATTTGCACTACTGTCGCTGGAACTAGAAGAGCTGGACGACGAGGAAGATGAGGACGAGGAAGACGAGGACGAGGAAGAATCATCTTCTTCTTTTTCTTCTGCATTGCCATTTGTACTTCCTTCTGCAGGAGATGGAGCTGTAGCCTGTTCTTCGATCATTTTAAACAAGGCCAACTCTTCTTCGTCTTTTGCATTGCCATTTGTGCTTCCTTCTGCAGGAGGTGGAGGCTGGGATCCAGATGCAGCTGAACGTAACTTTGATTTATGAACCCATTCTTCTTTTCCCGATGTGAAAGTTACCAAAACATGATCATCTCTCTCTTCGTCCTCCTTGTTGTCCTCTTCAGTCTCATCATTATCACCGCAGTCATTTGTGTTAGAGTCGACAAGGAGTGGTGGATGTTCACCACATACGTCATCGGTATTATTGATTAATTCTTGGTCCTGTTGTTGAGAAGGAGGACACTGATTAGTTTCAGAGGCGTTGCAGATGCTTGTTGGTAGACGTACGCTCTCACTCGACTTCATAGTAGTAACAGCAGAGTTGTTTCTCTTTGTTTTTCCATCACTAGTCGTATTTGCCCCTCCTCGGCCACCACCACCACCACTTTGAGCATTACTACTAGCACCTCTACCACTATCACCTCCACAACTTGAACCGCCATGAGAACCCTTACCACTTTTTGTAGCACCTCCAACAGCAACACTAGCATCAGTCTTCTTATTATTAGTTCCTTCAATTTCACTACCGTCATCGATAGGACCTGTACTAACTTCTAATACCAACTTTTCATTTCTCGACATCATTTCATATAAAGTCTGATATCTTGGATTTGGCTGACCTTCTAACGTTCGTATAATCTCACCATTATGTAATTCGTCACGCAGCTTACCCTTGCTACTCTTCCTTCTCTTCTTACTGTAAGGTCGAATAATAAGAGTTTCGGATACACAATGTAAACGTACGCTCTTTCCATTAACATTCTTGCCAATTAGGTATGAAGATGATGTTGGACCTTCTCTACTACTGCTGGTGGTGATATCCTCATCTGCATCTTCTTCTTCAGATTCATTACTGATGGAGTAATTCTTTTGAATCTCTACACCAAAGCCGTATGTCTTGCAGTGTCGTTTGTATAGTGGCCACTGTTTTGTGTCATTTCCCTCTAAATTATCACTCTCCATTGCTGCATCATTATTGTTGTTGTTATTATTATTATCTATTAATGATACTGTATCTGATGGACGTATAATCACTAATCTTCCTGCCCTTAATGAGGTGACTGTGCTATTATTGACATTAGCACTACTTGCTGCTGCATTAGACGATGACGCATGTGCACTAGTACTAGTAGAATGGGTGAGTTTCTTCTTCTTCTTTTTATTGGCATCATTATTAGTAGTAGTATTGTTTGGCGGTCTCTTCTTACTACTACTAGACTTGGCAATTTGGATAGCGTTGTTGTTATTGTCCTGCTGTGCCTTTTTAGCATCACGTACAGCATTGCCTGCCTCTGCAATATATAAATTTGACATTAATTTGTATAATAGTTGCACAAAAGTTGTTAGCAAACATAAACATACAAGGTATTAATGTAAAAAATGACAGTGCACCTTATTAAAAAAAAGACTTACTTTGCCAGGCTTTAATGTCACCAATTTCAATATATGTACCCTCGCTGTGTTCCTTACTCTTCTTTATGAACCGTCCACCGGCTCTGCGAATGTCACCAACTAATCGATCTAATACATGAGGTTTCTCATTACGTTTTGTTGTATCATCAAAGTATTCCTCACAGTATTCAGTTGCAATTTTATTAAAGTTCACATTGCCCGGATGATTCTCCACTTTTTGACCACGTCCTGAGATAACATCCTGGGATGTTACATTTGTGATAGGACCGCCTTGGCCGGGTTGTACTTTTGGTATTGGTGGTGTCATGATTTTGTTTTTTATTTTCTTTGATTTTGACGGTGCAGGTGAAATAATTGGATGGAAAATAATTTGGGTGGCACAGATGTTGTAGAATATTATATATGACTATAACTGATTGAAATAAATGCTTCGGCTTTGTCTGCTGGTGCTACTAAAATATAATTTTACCCTTCTATATTTACTCTTCTTCTTATATGAACTTGCTATTGTATTGTATAATAGTACCAAAGTAGAACACTAACCAGCCACCACCTCACAATTTTATTATGAGAGTGGTGGGTCAAAGTAGGTATAGGTAGTACATAAAGGATACTGCAGCAAGCCAACGATTGACGATTCATCAGATCACCTCAACTACTACTATGATACTCTCAATGATGGCTAAGTTACCTCTAGAAGTTAGAAGACAAGAGCAGCAGCATCTGTATATACCATCGCTTTTAGTCTAATACATACATATACATAATATATTTTCATTAGGATAAGGATATTTTATTGGATCAAATTTTACACATATATCTTCATTTTTTTTTTAGCTTGTCTATTGTTAATCGAGATGAGCAACCATGGCAACAAAAAGAAGATAGGGTGGGAGGTGGTGGTACCGATATATTAATTGATGATGGTGGAGGAGGTTCAGAACTGAGCGCAATCAAATCAATGATCAAGATGCAGTGGCAATTGCAAAGGCACTCAAATAAAACTCCACCTTACGTTTTCTGTGTTTGACATAACAACATTACAAAAGTAGGGACGAGTTTGAATTATGCTGCTGACTCAAACCATGTATGTGTTATTGTTATAACGTATCCACCAGAAGATAGTGATGTATTGAGTTCAATGTTTGCAATTCAGCAAAATGAAATCAGATAGTAGAATTAAATTGATTTGAAGTGATACATAGCACCATTGTCATACTTAGATCTAACATGACTTGTGAGAGATGATAAGAGATCAAAGTCAAAAGATGAAACATTGGAAATTATTACATATCACCAAAAATTATATGCCTATGCCCAAACTTTCTGATCTGTGAGGAATGGGCTGTGGTAATATGAAGGCCATACCAGATCCTAAGTCAATCACAATTTTGCAAACAACAAAGTTAGATGAGTATTTAAAAATACATATACAACATGTACAAGAACAACTCACTCAATGTCTCAGGCTCGCTTGCAACGCAGGCTTCGTCAATGATAACAGCATCAAACTCAGAGTCTCTCCTTGAGTTGTCCGAACGGCGGCTAGCCGCCTCAATAAAAGCTTTCGAGCCAGCCCCACTGAGGGTTGTAATTATTATATTGGATCTTTGTAAGATTTGAGCTCTTAATTTTGCCCTGCCAATGACTCGTTTCCTCTTCTTCCGTACTGGTTGCCCTTGTCTCATTTCATCTAGCTCTAAGTCACGGTCAGGTTGATCACTGGCATTATAATCAACTAGTGTATTGTATGATGATGATTACAGATGTTGGTGAGCTCATTAACATCAAAGATCGATAAGCACGGCCATATGACATACAATCTTCTTACCGTTTATGTCATACAAAAACTTGTCCATTGGAGACGTTCTTGATTCAGGCAATGAGCCGAATCTAGCCAAACGAACATCACCCACTTTTCCACTTGTGCCAATTGCTGATTGTTTAATCTTCCAAGCCAACGAGTCTGCTGCCACGTTTGTTGGTATTCTTGTGTTAACACAGATGCTACTCTCGTTTCACGGATTTGTTATTAAATACTTGTAATCTTTTCTACAAGTAACTTGCCATCTTAGTTTATCATTGATGGTTGTTGCACCACGCTAATTATTGTAAACTGAATCGCAAAGGTTGAATTCTTGCTAGATCTTCCTTCTCAAAGTATGCAACAATTAATTGACTGTAATATTCCACAGCGTCAATAGACTATTGCAAATATTACACTAAACAACTTCGGCTAATCTATGATTAGGAGATAAAGTCTCGAAACTGCTTAATCTGTCAACGACAGTGGATTATCGTTCGTTACCCGACATAGTATGCAGCGTCAATAGACTGCAGAGGCTATCGTTGTATATCCCTAGATTGATATACGGCTCTACTTTACAGTATTACTTGGTTCTTTTACAATTATTCCTACTATAAGCACAGGTTAAAAGAGGTGGACAATCCTCAACAAAACGGCGATTCAACGTACTTCAACATACATTGCAATAGACGGGAGTCCATAATCTAGTTGGGATGATCAGAATGGCACTGTCGTTGTCAATTGTCATACTTAGATCTAACATGACTTGTGAGAGATGATAAAGATGAAACATTGGAAATTACACCAAAAATTATAATATTTCCCCAAACTTTCTGAAGGAAGGGCTGTGGTATGAAGGCCACAACACAGTCAATCACAATAAGTGACTATCATAAAATGACAAAATAAGGATGCTAGGAAATAAATGAAGCGTGAAGCGGCCGAGAACACGATGGAAGAGACAAAGAGACATATGAATGACATCTCTTTATCTTTTAAGAAAGAATCAAATGACTACGGGCCGATCAAAAAAAAACATCAAATCACTATCTACCTACAATACCCTAAAATCAACACATACAATACAGGAGTATACACATACAATGACATATAACAAAAATAAACAATGGCAATCATACAACACTCAGCAGCTTTAACAATCCTAACCACGTCCTTGTTGATATCATCCTCGACAGCAACATCATCATGGACAAACTGGATGTCATGGTCATATGGTGATGATAGAGATGGTGCGACGACAGGAGAACATTCGGCGGCGGCGGTGGCAAACGAAGAGAAGAAGAGAGATCTAATAGTCTTCTCTAACAATGATTTTGATGTTTCAACAACGACATCAATGGAGTTTGCAACAATATTATCAGATGAGGAATTACTTGCAACCTTCTTGACATCTCCTCCTCCTCCTCCTAACATTGCAAGTGATACCTCCTCCAATACATCAAGCAGCAGCAGCAGCAATAAACAACTACCAATCGAGATACGATCCGCAGAAACAGCAACAAATGAATGTATAACAAAATATACCAATGGTCATACAATAACACCATTGTTGGAAAAACCAATATTATACGATGATGGTATTATCCTAAGTACTGGTAATCCATATCATTTTGTTACCTCGCCAACAACCGCTGATGGTGGCGGTGGTGGTGAAGTTGATAATAATTGGGGCAATGTCAAATCAACAAACAATAATTCACCAGGTGATACACAACTTATGGACTTATTGGGTGGTAATGTCAATACATACGATGCATGTTATATTGAGTTTGAGTTCATTTGTTTAGCGCCGCCATCGTCCAGTAGTAGCAACAGCAGTAGCAACAACACTAAGAAGGGACAAGCTAAAGTTTCATTCAGTTACAACTTTGCATCCGAAGAGTATTACGAGGCATCAACAGAATATACTGATGCATTTGCATTTTTCCTAAATGGAGAAAACATAGCACTAATACCATCTAATGAAGAAGAGAAAGAGTGGGCGGGTATACAAACAATTAATCAAAACATCAATTCAGAATTATTTATAGGGAATGATATTAATGGTATTGACGGTGTACAATATCCATTAATTGAAGCTGACGGGTTAACGGTACAATTAGTGACTAGTGGCATAGTTGATGTATCTGATGTATCAGACGAAGAGAATGGGTTGGATAAAGAAGAAGAGATATGGAATACAATCAAAATTGTTATTGCCGACGTCGGTGATAACATGTTAGATTCATGGTTATTATTAGGTGCAAACTCTTTTAAATGTGAAATGATTGATGATGATGTCAATCAGGAGGTAAGTGATATGTTGTTTCAGTCAAATGTAACTATTATTCTTTCAACAAATTATACTCACAATACCTCTAATCATGATACATACAACAACATCATAACACAGCCTTCGTCAACCATATCCTCAACTCAGGAAGTGTCTACTACTATGTCCTATTCAAGTATACAACAAGAGGAAGAGCAGGCAATAACTGCTGCTATTGAATATGCTCAAACGAGTGCTGCTGCCTCAAGTACTCCGGCATCAATGATATACATAGCATGCGGTGCTTCATCAGCAGGATGCTCAGGACAAACTCAAGTGGCTCAGACATTTGAACAACACGAGGTACGCTGCTGTTCGGAAGTATACCTAGGTAGCGGATGGAAGAGACATGTCAATTGTGCAAACGCTGGATATAACGTATGGGGTGAATCTGAAATCAATGGCGTCTGTAAAAATGCGGCTACATATGATGAGGCACATGACTTGTGTTTAGAAATGAATTCAAGATTATGTACAAAAGAAGAACTTCTCGCTGATTGTACAAGAGGAACTGGTTGCGGTCATGACGCCGATATGATTTGGAGTAGTACACCTTCATGTCAAGGAATGACTGTTCAAGTTGATGTAAACACTGATAGGTATCCTCAGGAGACCGCCTGGACAATCTCGAATGTCTGTAATGGCGTAAATGTTGAGTTTAGTCCAGATTACACATCTCAGTTCACATCATATAGCAATGAATATTGCCTCTCCCCTGATGCTCGGTACAAATTTAGGATCACAGATTCCTACGGAGATGGAATTTGTTGTTCAGGAAAGTACAAAGTTTGTATTGTTGTTAATGCGATTCTTGTTGATTTTGGAGTCTTGATGATTTGTCTACTTTATTTGGTATTTGATTGCTCTTGTTTGATTGCAATTTCAAGCCGTATACACTAACAGTTGTCACTCTCATTTCTCTTTGTCTTCATAAACTGTGAAACACGCAAACTAGAGGGATCTGGCTCATATGACGTGACTGTAGATGGTACAATTGTCAAGTCGGGAGGACAGTACGGCAGCAGTGAATCAGTTAAGTTTGGTACTTGTCCTTCAACAACTCCTCCTCCCACCCCAAAGCCTACTACATCTACTCCTGCTTGCGTGAATAATTTCAATATCTGCTATAGCCTGGACATGTCTGGTTCTGTTTGTACCAAGGTCCCACCTGCTCAGCTGTGCGAGGGTTGTAACTACTCGCCGGAATCAACTTGTGGTGATGAGTTCTTTGGTTACACAAACACTTGCTGTAGCAACTTTCATACGGTGAGTTTGGATTGCATTTCCCTGACTTTAAATTACTCTCATTCTAATGTGCAAGTTTCATATCTCATTCTTGCCCAACCATCTGCTGCTATTCAACCTATTCTCAGATTACAAACTTTGCAAGCGATTTTATAAATGAAATACGAAACAAGGTTGACGGTGATTCTACTATTAAGTCAGCAGTCGTGTCGTTTGCCACTAATGGCATCTTAGAGAGTGGATTTAGCGAAGATGACAGTGCGACTTTGACCATGTTAGCTAATCTTGAGTATACGGGAGGCTACACAAACCATCAAGATGCTATTAGTTTTTGCAACAATCAGTTTCCTAATGATGAGAACTCGAAGAACATTATAGTCCTTGTGACTGATGGAGTGCCGACTAGACCCGGAGAAGGACAAGAGCCATCTATATTTGGACTCGAGGCGGCAGAAGACGCCAAGAACGATGGAGCCCTCATATTGCCAGTCTTCGTTACAACATCGTATACTGGAGACCAATACGACAACTCCATATGAAAGTCCGCGTTAGTATCATTTTATATGTGCATGCAGGTGTTCAATATAAAGTCTCCGTGATTTGGCCGCCTAATTCGACCTAAGCTTGCTTTATTGATTGCCCTTGTATATCGTATGCACTAACATACCTTTTAATCTCCTCTCTTTTATCATCATAAACTCTGATAACGCGCATCTTCCAGCTTATATGCAAGACATATCTAATGCCGGTACAGATCCAGCAACTGGCCAAGACAAAATATGGGAGGCGACAGACTTCGACGATCTGGCGAATCTTGTTAGCCAGGTAGCTGGTGAAGGAGTTCTCTGCCCTACCATTAGCCCTAAACCTTCTTCGTCGGTCAGCCCCACCGTGTCAATGAGTCCAACAAGATACCCCTCAATTGTTCCAAGCTTGTCAGTAGCTCCATCTACTCCAAACTGCGTGAATAATTTCAATATCTGCTATAGCCTGGACATGTCTGGTTCTGTTTGTACCAAGGTCCCACCTGCTCAGCTGTGCGAGGGTTGTAACTACTCGCCGGAATCAACTTGTGGTGATGAGTTCT
>Ga0214477_100323_pt1 | contig 34293 bp, 30 predicted proteins | sample M1_20Mar14CPVII9_FD_165058 | JGI IMG/M metagenome (GOLD analysis project Ga0214477, IMG submission 165058) | Marine eukaryotic communities from Monterey Bay, California, United States - M1_20Mar14CPVII9sort6BwellC16 | ecosystem: Environmental > Aquatic > Marine > Unclassified | place: USA... | reverse complement strand
GTAAGAATCTCGATACGGCAAAGTTAAAAGCTGGATTCAATGCCTGTATCCAGTCAGATGTGCTGAGATTTGAGGTTGGGACTAGAGTTGAGTGCAACCTTGGCCGTGAGTATGCTGGAGGGGAGGTGATTGCAACATGGGATAACGGGAATGCCTACAGGGTTATGCTTGATAAGGGTCATGATGTCTGGGCTCCAATTGACATCGATATGTACATTCGTCGGCAGGTCTAGAGTGATAAAATTACACTAATTGAGCTCTTATAATATGCCTAGTACTGCAAATGTTAATCAAAGTCTTTACTCATACTAGATGTACTATGATATGTCTATGTCTAAGATATGTCTATTCCGACTCTCAATCCGAAATGATCCGATAAGTAATCTCCTTTATTCCCCATGACAGGATGATTACCAATGAAGTCAAACTCCTTTACTGTAAATACATCACCATATACATAACATCGATCATATCTAGCTGTATATTCAAAGCATCCTTGTTTCTATATGAATTCCATGTAAATTTTGTATCTTTTGATGATCCTGCCGCCTTCCAACAATCTACAAGCCCAGCACCTTCCACATCCTTATCTTCTGATACTCTCATATTCATATCTCCAACTAGACAAGTCTTGAAAGATACTATGTCAACATACTTATTATCTATTCATAATGTATGTTTATAATATTAGATAGGCATTGCTAAACATCTAGGAGATAAAGCAGGTGTGGTTTCCCACTACATCTAATTCTCTTCCCGTAACATTAATTGCAATATCTTCTTATCATACCCGCCCCCTCAACTCTCATCTCGGTAGCAAGGCATTACAAACACCTCAACTACCTTTACATCTTGGGAACGGGTACGCTTGCCTTGGCATCTTCTAATAGATCCCGGTGGACGAATACATAGTCGCCGACTGTTGCCCAGTTCTTATCCCATTCTGCTTGTGTCCAGTTCTTTGCCATTTCAACAATGACATCCAACACCTTCTTCATATCTCCTCTCTCTAAAGTCCTAAGGAGGGATTCAGAGAGTTTCTGTAGGGCTGGGATATAGATACATAAAAGGTTAGAAAAGTACATATAGTATATCATAAGAACATGAATGACTTACACACATGAACATGAGCCGCGTTATGAGGTATAGTAGCTGGATCAAACACACCTGTGCAGAGCTCTTCGTGTGTTTGGGCATCGTCGTGAGACCTGAATTTGGCTCCTTGACACCTATCACAGACCCAAGCTAAAGATGAAAAGAAAACATGAATGAGTATGGGTATAATGGGTACACCTGGCCAATTGATCAAACTTACCAAACTTCTCAGGAGCAATTTTTGGATAGTACTTCCTCTTCTTTGGGATCATAGATTGTTTTGTAACTGTAGTAATGGTGGTGGTGGCATCAGTCTTTCCCGTGGACGTGAGCTTGGGTGTTACAGCATTGGTTGGTAAGGTAACTTTCTTGGCAGCTGCATTGTTGTTGCCCTCCTTACTACTAACAGGTGCAGGTGCACCCTTTGTTGGGTTTGGTGAAAATAATGATGCACTACCGGCTGCCTTGGCACTATCCTTCTTGCCGTCGGCACCTTATATACGTATTAAACAACATTATATCAAATAGTATATTAGTAAACAACAACCAAACATATTATTATTGCAATATAATAATATGAAGGTGCACCTTAAAATTAGTAACAAAAAGTGTAGTTAACTTACCAACCTTGGCACCAACAATATCCATGGCACTGTCCTTCACAACTTCACTAACCTTCTCAACTTCGGCACCTAATATACATATTAATCGATATTGAATTAATAGTATATTAGTAAACAGCAGCTATTAATGTGTGCATATCATGTGTCACATGTCATAAAAAATAATAAAACTTACCATCAATCGCCATCGCCGTAGCAGCAGATGGATCAAACGCTACCGCCGCGTTAGATGATTCATTGCTGCTAACAATATCCCCTCCGGATACTCCAGCCCAAACTCCAGGTTGACGTAAAATGAAATTGACAATATACAAACTTTTGTGCACTTGTTCAAGTTGTTCAGATGTAGGATTACGGCCCTCGCGGCAGGTACACCGTAATCTCAGGATGAAATCCATATATTTGTACTCCTTAGATTCTGTGTTAGACCATAATGATCTAATATCAGCTGCATCCGTGGATAACAATAGTTGAAGAGCAATGATTACTGTATAGTCATCAATTGCAATTGTTTTGTCTCGGAATGTCAGATCAGGTGGTAGTGTGTTACTGATCAAAACCGCAGCCAGATTTTTGATAGCAATTTTCTTCTTTCCTACCAATGTTTTCTCTTGAACCATATCAACGAGTGATGTGCAGAGTATACTAAGCATGGTTACATAGGTATAATATCAATAAATAAAGACGGTGCACCGTTTTATGAACTACAAATTTCTTATGAGAGTTTTTTGGGGGAAATTAATTCGGGGGCAACGCACCCGAAAATTCAACCTCATAATTTTTAATTTACACGCACAGCCATTGCAATTGACGCTGAGTATTAGCAAATATAAGAAATAAATACAACATGACTATTATAGCAATTGACACGCCACCAGCACAACTGCAACACCTAAAAGATAATGGTACTAATCAATTGTGGTTATATGGCATTGATTGGACGGGAGCATCACCTGATCTATTAAATAAGTTCTTTGAATTTATACCAGACATGGGAAGACTACATCCACCACCTAACTACAGCATCACTAATTCCACCAAAGTAGTATTGTGGAGGCTACTAGAGAAAGAGAACCAAGAAGCATATTGGGCCGATATCCCTACCCCAGCTGGTTATTCCGATGAGGATATTAACATACATTTAAAATCAATTTCTGATGCATTTGATATTATGAACAAGAATGCTGCAACCCTAAAAGATATGGCCCAACAATACGCTAATATCCCCGATGATGATGCAGCTGGCCGTGAACAACAAATGAATAAGATGAAGGAAATTGTTGATACATTCTCACCACAGCATCATCATGTTAGTTATCCTATTCAACAACTAATCTCTCAGTTGGAACCTCAAGGTAGTGGAGAATTGGAACCAATGGGATTGCAGCGACTGCCAAAAGCTCCGAAGAAAAAGTTCCCAGGAACAGAGGTAACTGTACCTGTAACAACAACACCTATGTTTACAAGGATTACTTGGTATTACATATGCACTGAATTTAATGATGAGAGCATTGATTGGCCAAAGCCAAGGGGTAAACATTTGTGGGATGCTGTTGATTTAGTGGTAGGATTAAGTCCTGGTGTTATTCGTAGTCGGTATTTGGATAGTGATGGTAAGCCACTAACTAATAGTAAGGGTAGTGTCGATTGGTCTAAGGGTTACAAGAAGATTGGGCTCTATGGATGGTATATGAATACTTCCAAGGTAGCTCAATGTCCCGACGTCCAATATCCAAATCAAGTACACCCATATGATTGGTTATTACCAATTGATAATGCAACACGTGATACAGCCTTCACAATCCGAGATTCCATTACCTACATACAAGGATTGGTAAAGAAAGTTAACGAAACATTTCCCTACTTTCCACGTAATCAGATATGTCTACCCACCAATGACAATGACGGAAAAGCATTATCTCTTATCACCAAAGCATTTGCATCAAATACCGATGGAGAAAAAATCATTAACTTGATAAATTACATTAATAGTGGTGACAACAGTGATCAAAAGAGAGAGATAAAAAAATTATTCCACCACGAAGCCGGTCTCGTACTAGACAACAAAGAATATGCTAAGAAGGTGAATCAGATTGACATTAGTAATGTAAACAACGACACGAAGCATTACTTCCAAAGACTGAATAATCATCTATTACCTTTCTATTGTGTTATTGGAGTATCAATGGAAGACATCAACACAGTATCGCTAGATCGTGCCCTGGTTTACCCAAGTATTAATCACACAAAGTCGTTAATGGACAAGTATACTAAACACCCTGACGTTGAGCTATTTATTGAAGTATTAGATATATTGGCGAGAGAGGAGGTTAAGTTAGCATGTGCTGCTATTGATGAAAATGACAAGACTAAGGTTGAAGATATCTGTAACGTTGTAAGAGGACAATCATCACCAACTAGCCGAAAGATTACAAAGATGTTACTTACACCAACATGCCCTGGTAAATCATGCTTGTGTAACAAGCTTGGCCTATTCAATCGTCTCATGACTGATGTAATGCATGTTAGTGAAGATGGTGCGGCAGTCAAGGCATCGACAGTGTGGGATGAAGGACCAAGGAAGGGTGAGGTAAAACGAACTTTCGAGTGGAATGAGGAAGACTGGGAGAAGAATGAATCTGTTGTAACACTAGGTTGTACATACTACCATCGTATTGATGAGTTTGGCGATGTATGTGGCGAGGAAAAGACTGCTGCCCCAAAGAAGAAAAAGTCCATTACTTATTCAAGGTTTGAATTAAGCCGTAAAATTCGAGATACCCTTGTTTTGGAACAGGCTAGGGGTGGTGCAAATCCACACGAGGGTTGCATCATATCTTACTTCATGACAAAGATCAAAGCCGTATCGGGTGTTAACATGGCAGCATTTTCCAACCATCATCTAGCAAAGAAATACAAACTTCTCATTGGAAAAGTCCTATTTGACACAAGGAAGTATTCCGAGGTATCAGTGATAGTACGAGAGGCTAGATGTTTTGAAGAGTTGATTGAGAGGCTCTTCCCGGAGATACTACTCACCCGTCTATTGGATGAACGTTTCCATCGGTTACTTCATTGGGTTTGGAATAGTCCTAACTTGCAGGAAGAACTCGAAGTAGAGTTCCCATTTGAAGTGGTTGACTATAAAGGAGAAGATGTATTGAAATACAAGGGAGATTTGAGCGGAACTAGCTTTGGAAATATGGAGAAGAAGACGATTACATTCCCATCGGTTGTTGACGTTCTGGGGATGAGTTCCAAAGTCAAGATCGGGACAAAGACAGTTGCTATTGAGAGGGTGATGGCAAAGAATGATGATGCTGACTCTGGAGATGAGTCATATGATCCTCTATCTAGTGATGAGGAAAGTGAAGAGGAGTAAGAAGATGATGATATGTTATAGTAAACAAGTAAATGTGTGGTTTTAATTTAGTACATGTCCTCCGTAGTATGCAATTGTTTGATTCTTTAGTCATACAATCCATTAATGACATACATTGCAATAATCTTTTATTGGCACCTTCCTTGAATGGCTGGAGATGACTAGATGATATACAGATTTCTTTCTTATTTGGCAATTCAATCTTTGCAGCAACACTTGGTATATGATTTGGTAATTGGATTGGCTGTATCTTATTTGATATTAGTTCCTTTTGTATCAATAGGTCACAATATCCACAGTGTGATTGTCGTGGTGTATCCGCTGATACATATCCCAAAGAAGTAAACAATTCACTACCAAAGTTTGGATATGGACATTCTTGCAATGCTATTATTGATTCGATATGTTCCATGATATGATGTTTAGCGGTAAGTTTTGATATGCCACTGACATGCTTCGGCAGCACATATTGGTATATCTATTTCCCAGTAGTAGCGGCCGCACGCACGGTTGATAAAGATCAATGATTACCAAACTTATCAGTATCAGTTGGTATCTTAAATGTCCCTGTCTACCCACCTATACGTCTATTTTGGACAATTCCAAGCACACTATCCTTCACTGTAATTCTCTGACAATGCGTGTATTGATTTTTATGGTCCAATTCATAACTCCGACGGCATAGTAGGCAAAGATAAACAATTGCCGATTGTCCACTTTATTAGTGTAATCGGGATACCGCCTCATCGGATACCACACTAGGATCATTGTCTTCTACTACACCCTTTATATCATGGTCTGTTATCGAGCTAATGATGTGTGTATGACAGGAATGAATTGTAATGATGATATAGTATACTGTCATATAGCGTCTCTGAGGATATCTTTTCAATTGGTGGTTTAATGTGACACGGAACGGTTGTCATTTTTTCTTTGGTATTGTAGTGTTGATGATTAATTAAAACAAGAGAGCACAAAATCCCAGAAGAGATGGAGAGTAGGTTAGACTGTTACATAATAACAACAAAGTATGCTTGTCTCCTGGATCAACCGCGCAGCTTTAAGGCGCGGGGATGCATTCCGCTACGCTCCATGCATCCCACCCAATTATATAATGGTGGGCCTGTTATTTAGATTCAGTCAGATACATATACCGCTTGCCCTTTACGATCGCGCTCGGAGCTCTCGTTCCAGGTAGGGACTTGAGGACAACAAAAAAACAACTATGTAATTGTGGTACTGTTACTTCAATGTATGACACTTAGAGTATTTCAACCTATCCCACATTAAAATTTAGGCTTCTCATCTGAGGCAGTACAGTAAACGTTAAAGGGTATTAGTATCTGTTTAGCGAATATTCAGCGATGTATTGAACATGGTGTTTCACATAGATAGACGCAAGCTGATTGTTTTTAGGCACTCGTGGGGCCCCTCCCCCACTCGCGATCATTGAGAGCGCCACAGAACCGAACGGGTGCAGGCCATCTAACGAGTGGTGTAAGAGCATAACTTCAGTCTATATCATCTCTAGGCTACTGCCATCATATGAGCAACTTCAGTAGTCTAGGAGAGCTACATAGGCCAAGGGGTGGCTGTCAATCTTAGAATATATTATAGGATACGGTGTGGTATCCTTTCAAACTCTACGCATGAATATTTTAAACCTCAACCCAACCATCACCTACTTTCATATCTGACAATATCAATATCAACATGGATGTCATTCTTGTTCTTTTACAAACAACATCAGTATTATTGGCACTACCGACAGTTCATGGATGTTCATGTGCACCTCAACTAGACACTGCAACCGAACGAGCTAATGACATTATAAACACAGAATCAATCAATCTTGTAGTTATTGCAAGCTTTGTTAACGAAACAACATACTTTGATATAGATGAGAATAGAAATGAGGGTCCTCCGGTATTGGAAAGACAGAATACAACGTTTATAGTATCAGAGATCATATACAATAGATATCCAAATAGTTCTTTAAATAGTTTAGAAGTACATGAATCAAATTGCACTAAGATAATGCACAAGTCAACCATTACCGAATGCTGTATATGCGGACGTTACTTATCACCTCAAGATATTGGTAATGATTATCTTATTACAATTAATAGATATGGTGATAGTTTAAGTATATGTGATCATTCATGTCGTATAGAAGGTGATGTCGGAAATCTGTGTAATGAGACTGCTAATGAGTTGAGGAGGAGGAGGAGTAAGGATGAATCATCTGCTAGTGCCTACTCAGTTCATTTTAGCTTGTTATTCTTCTTCTTCATGATATGGGAAAACTCAATATAATAACTGGTAGTCTTCGGGGCTGCCTTTGACGATGGAATCAAAGCTCCAATCAACCCACGCATATCATAATATGATGAGGATTAGACCAACGCAACTCAACTAGAGGAACATTTCACACTATAGTTCCGTAAATATCATCAAAGGATAAACAATTAATAAAGTTACATATGTTATGTTCATTTCATCTATGTACAACAAACAGTTACAGAGGTAATCTTCGTCTTTTACAACACTTGAGAGAAGCCGGGAATTGATCGAATTGCAAACAATAATGCCAGACGATTGCAAGTGCAATGGCACAGCAGAGCAACCACGCAGCTGCAGCTAGTACCAACATTGATACCTATATGAGTTTATCTCAATCAGCCATAGACGGTGCATCATCACTTCCTCAGTTGTATGAAATCGGAATGATTGAAAACAAAGCTCGAATATGTCGAAAATAAGATCAACAATGAGATAATGAGGAAAGCGTTTATGATGGGGCAGCAAGCTCTGCCAAGGACTAGAAATAATCCACCGGAGAATGAAGGTGAAAGATATCAACAACATCAAAGCAAGAAGAGAAGGGTAGATGCCAAGTCTCAACCACCAGTAGTAACAGTAAGACAAAACAGAAACACAATTCCCTCGAGTATTCGGCATCATGGTGCATCAGTGTCTGAAACAATACCCTCTAGTAGCCCCAGAAGAAGAGGAAAGACATTGCCTACACTAATAGATAAACAACAGCGGCAACTCTCAACTGTGCGGCAACAGGAGGCAGCAGTGTCTGAAGAGAGTGACGGTATGAGTAAGGATACCACATCACAATATCCGTGTCGAGATTCACATGACCGAGAGATACTCGATACTGATCAAAATGTTGGATTGACGGCTAGTCAAGTCAATCAGAAGAAGCAGACATATGGATGAGAGTAAAAGAAGAGGAGACAGATGACGAGAGTGTTGAGCAAATCACATCATCATCTACAGTATCCTCATCTTCCTTATCGGTATCCAAGCCCACAGATGTTGAAAGGCCACCCGCTCAAGTTTATGAAAATGGTACCAAAGTAAAGTACTTCACTTCTATGATGATAACCTAGGTAAGAGACGAGCTTACTCTGGTTGTGTGGTGTCATTTGATAGAGAAGTTGGCTGGTATAAAGTCATCTATGAGGATGGAGAATCAGAAGAGTATACCCACGAAGAGCTAGAAAGGTACCTTTGAGATGAGGTTGGGGCAATATTAGCCGGGAAACTTTCCTACCAAGTTGAAGATGATTTGAGATGTCATGTTATCCATGGAAAGTGGAAAGAGAATGATACCTCTACGCCTCAAAAGTTTGAGCTTGTGTATGAACTTGCTCCAGATGAAGACCCGAAAGTTTTGCCAAAGGATGCCAATTTCAATGGTTCATTTGTGGTTGCAAAGTTTGTCCGGAAACGAGAGCAATACACAGTTATCATTCACTGCAAAGGAAGGGAAGCCAGACGAGTACTCTGTAAATGTAAATGGGAAGGGTATGAATCAATTTGGTCTCTTTGAGATTAGTGGATTAGCAACAAAAAGGGCAGAGAATGATACATACAAGCTACGGCTGCGGAAAAGATATATCACTTCATACAAGTCTCCCGACGGTGATAGTGAAGTCGATGACGATGATACTAGTTCAATGTATGAAGATTAATGTATGTTTATGTGATGTTTATGTGGCAGAGTTCAAATCTACTGTTGGTTTCTTGGGGAGCATTACAGATCTAAACTAAATTCTGACACCCTGAATCTGTTCTGACACAAGAAGCCCTGGATATTAACATTAGTGAAGAAATTTCCATAGAGAGAAGAAGTGAGATGTAAGACAAGTTGAGCCTTCCCATTAAAGAAAGAATTTTATTCTTGTGGTAGAGTTGGGCAGTTATGATTCACGATGATGATGGCTACTAGCTCTCATAAGAGCGGATAGAGCTGAGCATTTTCAGGTTCTCAAAACATCAAATATAATAACAGCAAAGAGAATCAGTCAATAAGAGTATATAGTAACGATAACTAACACTGAACTGAACTGATATTAGAGATGGCTGTTGGAAGTCGTCGATCACCACCCAAGTTGCATCGCAAACAATCATCGTCATCTTGTCGAAGCCGAATCACCATGACATCAACAAAATCAAAAGACAAGTTGTTCAACAAATCAGTCGATCGATCAATAAAGTGGCAAATAGCACAGATGCAAGTGTATGAGTCTATTCATCGTCAGAATCAGAAACATACTCATATCCAATCACAACAACCAAATCAAGCAAAGCAAATACAACTTGCAAATGAGAGTGGTGACACTCGACGTCAATCGACACCTCGAGCCCCTCCTGGCATCGATGCTACTCCAGTACGTTGTGAGAGAACAGGACGATTGATAGACAAGAAGAAACGAGAAGCAATAAGAAATGAAATAAGAAACAAGAAGAGAAAGATGCTCAAGAAGAAGAGCAGAGATATCGAGTCTCCACATCAATTCGTATCCGAATCTACACAACAAGAGAACAACGTATGTGAACATATCAAAAACAAGTCAATACATAACGAGATTATACAACAAGTCGATGCACGAGATAACATTGGTAATAAGGGAGAGGATACTAACTCATCCCGTTGCGGTATTCGGCAACGATTGATCAAACCTCCACCGCAGTTGTTATCAGAAGCACCCCCGCAACAGAAAGCAATACGTACACATAACAGTATCAAAAACCCATCGATACAAACAGAGTATGCAACAAGATGATACACGAGACTACATTAGTGAAAAGAGGAAGGATACTAAATCATCCCGTTGTGGTATCCGACAAAGAATGATTGATGTTGATGATGGGATGGAGGAGGAGTTGCAAACTTCGAGCACACATGATATGAAATCAAAACAAAACAATAAAGATCTTCCTACTACCGATACCTCTACCACCCTAGGTACTACCATTACTGATACAATTAATAAGGTTTCCCAACTTGAATCAGATGAACGAAATACAGAACAAGTACAGAAGCTACGAGCAACCATCTTACATCAAGAAACAGTAATCAAATCATTGAACACTCGGCTTCCCAAGGTTCTAGAACTACAGTTATCCTTGAAGAGTCGTCGACACCCTAAGCATAATATGAAACCGAGTACCTTCGGTGGCAGATGGATACCCCCAAGCTCATACAAACATAAAGCGGCCAAACAAAACAAACCAAAGGCCTATACCATTGTGCACACAAACGATCATTAAAGCACAAGGTCAGATATACTCGAAACAAAACTAAAGAACAAAGACATACACAAACAAAAAAGACAAGAAAAGCAAAAGGTAAGTCACAATATATCATCCAACATCCACACGTATACATGAAGATCATACCACCCACCTCTACAAGGAAACTTCAATCAATAGACACCAGACAAGCACAAGAAAACTCAAGGCAGGACATAAAACATAATCTCTTCAACAAAAGGAGGAAAAAACTACGTCCGGGCACATCTAGCTGCCTCTCACAGAACCGAGTAGAGACAAGATCAAGAAGACTCACTAGATCTTAAAGACTCTCTAGATTCAAAACTCTCTAGACTAGGCTAAACCGATAGCCGTCTTTAAACCTATGCACCAAGTATTGACCCAAAAGGTTACATACACTAAAACCCAAATCAAGAGACGAACAAGCAAGACCAGAACCAACAATCCAAGAAACTAGAGACTAAATATCGACCCACAAGAAGCAAAGCAAACTACGACTTGCTTTGAGATACCCTTCTTTCTGCAAAAAGAAAGGTCTAAAACACCATGAGTCCTCAAGAATACAAGGACGAGATGCCCTGCCATAGCCTGTCACTACCAAGGCAAGCAGGAAGAGGTAAGTATGTGAAAGAGAAGCAAAAAGCAAAGGATACCGGGGAGAGTTGCACATAATGTACATAACAGAAGAGCATATTAGGTGAGATTCCTACATAGCAGATGAAAGAGCACTGCATATGCCGCATATTATGAAGAGTAGGGGGCAAATATGTAGTAATAGTATATGTAAAATAGGAACCAATGTTAGAGTTCAAGGGCGGAATGAGACGGGGTATAAAGATAACCATTTTTTGGTATCTTTTACCCATTTATTGCTCATTGCAAATGAGCTCAATCTTGCATGTTGGGGTCGCGTCTATTAGAGGAAGAATACCGCTATATAATAATATAAGAAGGTATATAGACGGTATAATAACATTGATAACAGTAGGTTATAGACTCCTACAAAGATAAGGAAAAATTTGATAAACAATAATTAATTTTTGACACATAATTTACAGACACAAAGAAGAGCCCTTTTGTATAATATAACAAGGGCATATAATTATATTTGCAATACAATTGTATAATATATACAAGGGCATATAATTATATACATATTGCAAAGAGATCATATATAAAAGTATGAGGAGGTCTGTTCAATCGATAGTATCCACCCTCACTCTCACCACCCTAATAATAATAATAACATTATTATTATCAACACATGTTCAATTAACATCAGCAACAATAACACTAGCAAACAAGGGAACGCAATACCATTCAAGACCAGCATCCTTTGGATTTAATTTAGAATATGGATTACAATATGTAGCTTTATTGCAGGTAGTGGAAGATGATTTACATTTATGTGGTGGTATTAATGATGTGAGTGATAATACTAATGGTCCTGGTGAAGAGGAAGATCAAGATGAATTTGGTGGTATACATGATTGGGCTGATAATGATCATGGTATACAACATAGGAGGGGATTACGTAGTTTATCATTGCCCAAATTTGTTAGTTTAGGTGGTGGTGTGGTCGATATTGGTATTGGTGGGGAGGGGGATAGTGGTGATGATGGGGATGATAATGATTTGGAGAAGAAATTTCATGATGCATTATCAAAGAATTCGACGGCCGAGGAGGCTGGGAATAAACAGAAGAAGAAGATTCATGTTGTTCCCTCTCACGGGGTACCTGGTACGTGCATATCTTATCCTCTACTCTCATCCTTCCATCACTTTAATTACTCACACACCTTTAATTTCATCCCACTTCTCATCTCATTTAAATCCATACTTTTACCATCTCTAAATACAATACCACAGTTGCAATCCTTGCCAAGCGAGGACAGTGCTCCTACGAAACCAAGGCAAAGGTTGCACAAGAACTCACAACTCCCAAGGGTGCCGTACGTTTCGTTATAGTATACGACAACGTCGAGAGAGATGGTAATCATTTAATAACAATGATGCCAAAGGATGATATAGATCAAGATGGTATGCATAAACAGGGACATGAATTATGGAAAGGTGTGGGGTTGGTATTCGTTTCATATGAAAGTGGTGTAGATTTGCATGAGTGGATTAATACACAGGCGCATTATATCAAGGCACAAGGAGGACCACGAATCCTTATTGATGGTGCCGATAATTGGAGTTTACCACCCATGGATCAGTCCGCAGCCGGTATGGCATTCCTCCTTATGTTATTTGGTTGTGTCTGTTCCATGTCACTATTCCTTAATACTACCTTTGGTAATGGTCGGAACTCGAATGATTCGATTATTAGTGATCATCATTTATTCTTCTTGGGACCTGATGGTCAAATGATGGAACGTCCTGGTAATAGAAATAGTACTAGTAGAAGACGGAATAATCTACGTCTCCTAACGATGGAAGAGGTTGAGACTCTTCCGACAAGAGAATACCAACAATGTTCACTCCTTCCAGATGGAAGTAGTAGTGACGAGGATGATGATGGTACTAGAAGTCCACCGAGCTCAAGTTTGGAATTAAGTAAAGCGGATGGTAACAACGACGAAGAGCAAGCCAATTCTGCAGATGAATGCTCTCGGTGTGGTAGTGGAGGAGGACTATGTGAGGCCCTGCTACCGACGAAAAAAGAAGATCCATACTTCGATCAGAATACGTGTTCCATCTGTCTTGGTAAGTAATCACATGTTATGCCTAACAATCTGTATCGTAGGAGACTTTTCACTAACACAACTTTCATCTCCTTACCTTTCAATATTAGATGAATATGAATCTGGAGAACAAATACGCGTGTTACCATGTCAGCACACCTTCCATTCTGAATGCATCTTTCCATGGCTAACAGAAAGAAGTCCTACCTGTCCGTTATGCAAGGCAATGTTTGAGGCTGTACAGTATGAAGAAGAAGAGGAAGACAACGAGGAAGATCAACAAGATGATGGGTCTGCACGAGAGCACCAAGGGGGTGAGGATGAGCAAAGTTCTGTGCAAACAGAAGCAAGTGCTGCATCGTCACCACCGCCGCACCGGCCAACACCTCGAGAAGAGAACGGCGAAGAACTAGCCACTGAGCGTCAATCATCAACCTCTTCGGCAGGAATCCGAGGACGGTTATGGGGCCTTTTTAATGCTACTGTGGCAACTGATACTATCACCCCGGAAATATCTTCAACCCTAGATGAACCACTATTGGGAGGTGATACTGCCGATGGTAATGATAATGTGGTTTGAGGAGGCTCATGATTAAAAAGTTTGTAAGATATGTATTATTATGTAAAGTAAGAAATGTTTAAGACAGTTACTTTCTTTCTTATTGAATAAGACATTACTCCAATAGCCAAATTTATATTCAAAGCATGGCATCACTAGATAAACAGACCAATAGTGTGTAACATGAAGACCAACAATAATCCCATCACTTCCATTGATCCTCTAATAATTGTGCTTGCTGATGTGCTGGTGGAATCACTAGTTGCATCCTCTACTTCCTCTTCTTCTTCCTCTTCTCCTTCACTACTACAAGTTGGTGGTTGTTCAATACCCCCCGAGACAGAACCCAATCCATAAGCAGAACAAGCCTTATTAGGATTGGCAACCTTTATTTCCTCCACTTGTATTTGTAAATCACCACATTCATCATCTGCTTCAATCTCATTATTGCATATACTAATTCGAACTGTACTTTGTTCTAATTCCAAATCCTTCTTTGCAGCATTATAAAATGTTTGACAATTATCATCAATCTCTGTTGGGTTTGATGAGAAGTATGTTTTAATTTCATTATAACAATCGTTTGGATTTGCTTTGCAATCAATGCCATTGATATTATCTACTAATGTGATTGGATTTGAATCTCCATTCCAGAACTGTGGATAACTTTGTTTTATACTTGTAGCGGCAGCAGTTGACTAAGAGTAGATATAGTTTGAAAGAGTACATATAAGAAATTAATGTAAAATGATTGAAATATGATGAATGTATCTTCTCACCTCGAATTTAAGATAGTTCACAAACGCGTTTGCATTTGGTGGATTGCACATCGATTCAAGAGTGTAAGACGGAATGGCAGATATCTTAATATTGTGTGCATCCAAGCAGTTTTGCGATGCCAAATACCAAGGAATTAATACATCGTCATTATCACCCAACTGGCCATAGACTCTACAATTTTGCTCGTCATTACCATCGAATTTACATGGGCATAAGTTCTCGTTGGCAGTGGAGGAAGATATGAGAAGAATAGAAGTAGCGATGATAGGGTAGAGATTTCTTATGGTTGTTGAGATTACCTCATATCATAAATGTCAATATCAAATAGTAATGCCTCAAAAGACCATATATCGATAAAGTATCGTACGGTATCTTCAAGACGTAAAGAACTAACGCCCATCTCCTCTCCATCTCCAGCGGCACAACGCGTCCACTAATGGCAAGCTCCTTGCCTCTGAGTACTGCTAGCAATATTGGCAATAGCAGTGGAAGAGTACAGTTAGTAGAAGAATTAGTATATACCATACAAAGAAGATAATATTGAATCGATAAAATGACACCGATCAACAAATTATTTGCGTCACTCCTCCTACTACTAACAACAGCATCAAACATGAACTTTGTCGATGGATGCTCATGCCCCCCTGGTGTATGGGAAGCAAATACTCCCGAAGAAAGGGCTACATATATACGAGATGAATCAGGAGAAAGTTTATATGTTATTGCAACATTTATGAATGAAACATCATATGAAAAGATTGACGATTACGATTATGGACACGATGATGATACTCTCGAACCAATGGTGTTTACATATCAGAATACTACATGGCTCGTGAAGGAAGTTGTATATAACAGTAGTAGAAGACCATATTGGCCAAGGGGCACTACAATTCAAAATCGTGATACAATCATATACGAAGCATCTACCGATACAACTTGCTGTGTATGTGGCCAATCATTCTCATCGAATGATATCGGAAAGGATATGCTTATACCCGTTGGTGGTTGGTTTAGTACATGCAGTATTATGTGCAATATAGAAGATGAGGAGTGTAATGACCTTGCGGCTGAGTTGAAGAATGGTGATGAGACTTCTTCTTTAGCAGTGGAGTGATTGGTGATATGTGCCTGTCTTTGCAATAACTGTGCGTAGGGGAAGGAGAGACGTTGAAGAGCCCAGAGAGAAGTGCTATTTGTGGTGTCAGAAGAAGAATATCAAAGCAATATCTAGATAGCTAATGATTTAACGAGTGTAACCACCTGAATGAGGGACACCTAATTTAGATCGCTACTTTCATATACTTGTTCGATCTATTCACACAACAAAGACACACCCCAACCACGAAACATTTCAAACATACTCGTCAGTGGTTTGTTTTGTTTTGGAATACTATGCTTCCAGAGTGTGTTCTCAGCATGTTTTGCTTTTGATAGTTCATAGTACACTTTTGCCAGGTCAGTACTATCTTCCGAGAAGTGTTGAGCTAAGTCTAACAATCTTGGAATACATTTGATTGAGATATCATTGAAGCATTCCATATCATAGAAGCCTTTATCGGTATCAGTCAAAAGAGTAAATATCTTCATTGCCCTATTCGTTTTCGAGTTGCTAAATTCATTGATGCACATGAATCTTTGGTTTTGAAAGAGACTTTTCACTTGACATGTATGATTGCAAGCAGAGCACTCGTCCAAACTTGCAGTATCAAATAGACTGCTGACAACTTTTATCACACCTTTGTTTACAATATTACCAGCAAATTCAATCATTCTCAGATTTGTATTGCTTAATAATGATTCGGCCAATAGATCCATATCATTACCACCGAGGTGGGGAAGGTCAACCAATTGCTTGATCGTAGCATTATTAGATTCTACCAAGTTTGCAATAACTTGCCCTTCCGAGTAGGACCAGTTTGGATATTTGATATTAAAGGTGATATCATTCATTTCCTTTAGATCGTCTACTACGATTCTCGTCTTTCCACTTTCCTTACTAACTTTTGCATACTTTATCTTATCCCTATTCCATGCCACTTTGGCTTCATACATCATATCCTTATACTTTTCTTCATCACTTTTACTACACTCCAGTTTTTCTTGCAGTACCTTAATTGCATTATTCATAGCTTTAATGCCTTCATCTTCATCACTATTATTAGATTCAGATTGCATATTCTTTACCATCTCTAGGTTATCATCAATCAGCTTCTCTGTTTTCTCACGGGTTCCTTTAGCCTTCATATGTAGGGATTCTGAGTCTTGATAATCACGTAGATGGTTTGAAACTCGCTCCTTTACTTCATCACATTTCAATTTGTCTAGTGCTACTTCTTTCTCTTTATATATGATTGCATTAACTCGATTCTTTTCCATATCAATAGGATACGTGTGCCGTTTTGATTGTTTAAGTTCTTGGGTTAACTCATCATTCTCCTTCTGCAATATCGTATTCTTTAATTCTAACTCGCTTAGTTTCTTCGTCATGGTTTCTATCTTAAGTTGCATATGTCGTTTATGCGTCTGTGGTGGCTCTCTTTTTAATGTAGCTCATGACGATGTTGTCGTCGGACTTGGCCGCCCCAAAAAGGCAGTTCCCTATAATAATGGTATAAGGTATAAACGATACAAGCAACAAGAATTACCCCTTACACAGCATGCACAACTATTGAGGACTCTATTCATTGACATATTGGTAATATATCGAATGTGGATCTCTCAAGATCTCTCATCACAAAAATCAACTTCTCAAGAAACTTCCTTGGTATGAAACTTAATGAAAAAATCCACTAACTAATCTGAGTAAAGCGTCGCATCTATGTCCTCTAGAGAGCCTACAATACACAATACACACTAGTCTATCAGATGTACACCTCATTTGTTGTTGCAATTATATTGATAGTAATATAGCTCACCGCTAGTGGTATTGTTTCCGCTAAAACTGCACCATTTCTTCATTCCTGGCGATAATTAAAAATACTTCTCTATCCACGGTATGGTCTAATTCAGCAGCTTTAACCCTCGCATCACTATTCATTTCATCATGTGACTCTTGATAAGCTCGCAACGTATTCGTATACTCATCCTTTGTAACCTCCCCATTCCCATGCATGAAAATATGCTTAACATTGTTCAAGGATCCCTTGTGCCCCGCCCTTGCGGCTAGTAAAAAGTGCTTCACTGCTCGATCAGAATAATACATTGCTCTCTTTTCATCCATGTCTTGATGATGAATGCCCGCCTCCCAATCCAACACGCCAAGATTATGCCTTGCATCTAGATATCCACCCATGGCTGCAAGTTCATAGCAATGAACCATTTTCTTCTTATCCATTTCTACACCATTTCCATCTCGATAATGATTACCCAAGCATAAATATGAATATGATGTGGCGCATCCAAGCTCGCCAGCCTTGAGCCACAACTCACAAGCCTTCGCCATGTCTCGAGGTAGTCCATGCATCCCAGTGGAATATAAACCAGCAAGATAATTAAATGCGCTGGCATTACCAGCCTCCATCAGTTTCTTTGTTCGTTTAATTTCTTTGCTTGGTATGGGAGGCGTTCTACAATACGCACAAAGTTGTTCTTCTAACACTAACGTCTTTTTCTTGCCTTCTTTCCGCTGTTGGTCAACTATTGAAACCATACATCCTTGGCATATATCCTTGCCGCAGCATGATTGGAAAATTGTCTGATCCAAACGTGGCTCTTCTGGTGGCGGAGGTTCTTTGAATAGAGCCTCATCTGCAACTCAGCCACACGTTTCTCACATGCTTTTTTATGCTTCTTGCGATGTTTCTTTTTGCATGCTGCATTGCAATACTTAACTGACTTACATTTGTTTCATGTGTTCATGCTATCTCCACCCTCTTTACCACATTCAGCACAGGTAGTCAAATCATCTAGTATAGCTAAACTATCGATACCCTCGGTAATGTTATTGACATTACTTTGCTCACATGATGTGCACTCTTTTTTACTCATCATTTCTTCGGGGCTATTACTACCGCCGCCGTCATCATCACAGAGCTGATCCCTATCATTATTATCTACGGTATTACTACTCATATTCTAAATACAATGTATGTATTTGATTCGATTGATTTAATATCAAGAAGTTGGTTATGCGAAAAATTATGAGAGTATAAATTTTGTGGGTTAAAGTTGCAAACAAATTAATACTACTGCCAACAACGCATACGTACTAAATAATAATAATAACAATATAGTAATGAGTCTATTTCGCAAGCCTATCTCTCCAATCTCCCACTTGCCTTTCTACTACTTATTATCCCGCCCGCTTTTGTTTTTATATGAAACTTCCAGAGGTGAAACTTTTATGAAATAAATTCCATATTGCCAAACCTCCATCTACCGTGCGTGCCGTCAACCATATAATGTACTCTCTTTGCAATACATAAACACTAGTTGCATACACCTTCAACTCATCTATTACTACTGCTGCTATTCCAATGATATTGATAGCAGTACTGCTTACCGCCGCTAGTTGTTGTACTGCGAAAACTGCATATAACTTAAGTCATCATCAAGCTTTCATCACATCACCACCAACAAGAAGAAGGGAAGCCATCAATAAGCATTCATTACTACTGGCCAAGAAGTCATATCATAACGACAAGAAGAAAGTTAGTCAACAGGAGATATTACTGGATTTAGATAGAAAGTTTGATTATGAAGGAAGGATATCATCGAAGATAATTGATGTTTCAGATGATGATAATGATGATGCAGTAGTAGAAACAACAGAAGAAGAAGAGGCATCATTACCGCATAGATGTGCTCTTCTTACTATATTAGGGTGAGTGTAGGAGAAACTGCACATACTATATGATACTTTTGTTGTATTTATTAATGTCTATTGTTTGTTTTGCTCACATGATGTGTCATTTTAAACTTAATGTCAATACATCAATCCACAGCATGCCAAACATGGGCAAATCAACACTACTAAATGCTCTCCTATCTGATAACTTGGCAATTACAACATCACGACCACAAACAACTCGACATGCAATATTAGGTGTAATGACAACAGATTATAGTCAACTATGCATCACCGATACGCCGGGTTTAATCAATATGCCAAGTTATAAACTACAAGAGGGTATGATGGATGTTGTGAAAGGCGCCGTACGTGATGCTGATTTATTCTTAGTTGTTACAGATGTTTATAGCGGTTATGATAAGGAAGAGAATGAAGATACTGGTGAAGAAGAGACGGTAATTGATGAAACTATGGGTATTGGAGAAGAAATGTTGAATAAGTTACAATCATCACATCGTCCTGTGATTGTTTGTGTAAATAAGGTTGATTTGGCTGTACCGAAAGAAGATCGAATAAAGAGAAGCGATGAAGAGAATGCTAATTGGGCATATAATAATACACCAATACAGGCAATACAAACTGTAGCGCGGTGGAGATCGGTATTGCCTGAGGCATTTGCTATAATACCAACATGTGCACAAAATGGATCGGATGATCCTGGTGTGGAAGCTATTCGGTCTATATTACTGGCAAATGATCCAAATATTGATGTCGGGCAAGCAATTCGTGGATTGGGAAGACCTGTACCTGGTATGTTTCATGAGAATAAGATGCTAATATCAGATGACGAAGCTAGGGAGATACTACCCATCGGCCCCCCTTTATATCATCCAGACTTCTTTACAGATCGAACTGATCGATTCTGTGCATCAGAGTTGATTCGTGAGACGTTATTCTTAAGTATGAAGAAAGAATTACCATACTGCTGTGAGGTACGAATAGAAACATTTGATGAATCGAAACGATACTTGAATGATGATGATAATACCAAACAAAAGTCTATGATACGAATAGAGGCAACGATACTAGTAGAACGAGATTCCCAAAAGGGTATAGTAGTGGGTAAAGGTGGTGCAAAGATTAAGGATGTTGGAGTTAATGCCCGGAATAAGTTACAAGATTTCTTTGGTTGTAAGATATATCTTGACTTGCGTGTCAAGGTCGATAAGAATTGGAGAGTAAGTTGTGCATTATAAGTTGTATGTGCTCTTGTGCATGTGATGTGTTTCTTCTAGTATATGCCTAATCTATTCTATCTCGTCTTTCTTGCTCCTGTTCGTTCTAGAACAATGCAGATCAACTCAAGAAATACGGATACATGTAGTCAAATGTAAACTAGCACTATCATATCTTGAATTAAAAGTGTATAGACGAAGATAAGTGTTCGTAGCACGCGATATCGTTAGCTCTGTACAATGCTCACTTCTTACATGTGGAATAAATAATCATTTTTTCGATCGAAATTCTTTCCCCCAAACATGCCATAAAAAGAGAATAGATAGCAGTGTTAAAAACAGCAGTAGTAATACATATGAATATAGTAGTGTTAATACTCGTGGTGTAAAATATGGCGGCGGTGGCTACGTTAAAGCTCCGCCACCAACAATTCCTTAGCAACCAAACAAGCAATGCTCTTAAAAAACATCAACAATCTAGATTGTAGAATCTCCCATGTTCAACACATCTAATGCTGCACGACATCATATTCATATACCACGAAAGAGGAGAAGGCCTCTACTAACATCTATACAACAATCGTCGGGATCTACTAAAGCATACGATCAATCATAATAAAAAGCAAAACACAAATAAATTACATAGACGAACTATATGTCGTGCTCCATCAGGTAGTAATGCAATGCCATTAAGATTTAATAGAACAGGACGATTAGTGTTTTTAGTTATTAAACCTAAGAGTGTTCATCCTCCAATTAGACAGCACATTGAGCATGTACCGGTAGAAGATACTCCCACAGAGAATAATATTGATGGCGATACAGATTATCTGCCCATCAAACATCCAGAAGAAAGATAAAGCTGGTATTAGCACTACAATGCAATCTTCTTCTCATGCACATAAGAAACAGAAGCATTATTATCGGTACCACATGCATCCATGCCGAACAGCAACAACCAAGGATGATACTGTACAATGTCAGACTCATCCAGATAATAATATCGATGAGCACACATACCAATCAGATAGAGAATATATCAGGACAAAACCTCAAAAGTAGCCTCGATATAAACAATAATAACAATCATCAGGATAACGATTTGAGTGGATATAAACATTTTATGGATCCAGTCACGGAGATTGGTACTAGACAAATACCTCACTCCTGTGACGAACTTAGAATTGCTTTGAATAATGATGACTTAAATGATGAAACATCGGTACAAGTAGATGACGAGTTGCAAAGTGAAATGTTTACAAATAGTACAGTACAAGTAAGAAAAGATATCGAACAAGAACCATATCATAAGTCAAATACTTCATCTAATAGACAAGCCAACACTACCGCCAGTCACCTTCTACTCCCCAATGCGGTATCATACATAAACGATACATCCTCACTGCCGCAACTTCAAGCATACCGACACAAACTAATAACATTACTGAAAGGTAAGATGGACAATATTAGTTGTTAGACAGAAGACATCGGCATTGGAAGACCAGTTCGGGAAGCAAGCGAGCAACTAGAGTAGGACTAATGTGCAATGACCGATATCAATACAGACAAATACCCCCAGCCCCCCGTGACAATTCTAGTTAGACAGAAGACGGGAAGAGTTTGAGAGGGAAGCAAGCGATCAACTAGTAAGGGTAGTAATGTGCAACACCGATATGTAATTGACAAATACGCATGCTCCCCGAATCAAATGGCGGCGCCAAACAGAGTAAAGCAAAAACGATCTCAAGGTCATTCCCCCCTAACGGAAATATGTCATGTCGGAAAGCAGCACACCGGAATGATATCATCAAGGACAATGGGAAAGCGGTGTCTACCTATAAAATTTATGTATAGAATAGCAAGATAAAGTATAAGATAAATCGATAATATGAGATGCATATGATATGAACAGAGTAGATAGTAAACTGCATGGAGTAATATCTCACTGATTTTGCTGGAGCAGAGGAGGTAAACTAAAGGTGTCAATGATGAGCCAGGTATATTACATCTTACATCCTAAATAGCAGCTGAATGGCATCAGAATTCAACAAACTTCTAGGTCTCATTCCCACAAAGGCATCAGGTTGAACTCATTTTGCTAACAAAATCTACTAACAAATCTCTCATAATTTTGCAAATCAACAAATACAGCAGGTATTTCGATTGCTATATAATTATAGTATGTTGAGGAACAACCAATACACCGCCGCTCGTCAAGCTCGTGATACTCGTCGTCATGATGCCGGTAGGTTTGGGCACCATCCCCCCTATCAGCGGCACGACGGCGGTCGTCACGATGGCGGTCGTCACGATGCTCGCTTAGGGCAACTTGATGATAGGTCCTCATCCTTCCGTGAGTATGGAGAAGTCAGTGATTGTGTAGTCAATGGTGTTATGATCCATGTCGATTGGGCGTTACCGCGTCTTCCGACACATACCCCACAGCATTTTGTGCCCATGACTAATGGAAGAGAGGATTTGTTATCAAAGCGTAAGCTCTTTGGAACGATGTGGACACCTCGTTCTGATATCTTGTGTACACAGACACCCCAGTCTGTATCGAGGGGTGTCGATAGTAATAGTAGTATTGCTCGTAGTAATAATGTAGTAGAGAGCTCTGTCTCTCGTTCTGCCTCTCGGCCTACTGTCAGCCGAGAAGTTGCAGAGTCTGTGTCTGCACGTTCCCTTGAGTTTGAGCCTATGGAGGTTGACCATGACACATCAAATGATAATGATGATGATATGCAAACAGATACAACAAAGGACGTAACAACAATGGCGGCTGAAGCTAGTAGTGTTGAGGAGCATACAAGTGTGGATGATAAGATGGAAGAAGACTTGTTTGGGCAAGTAGAGGGAGACATTGCTACTGAAAGTAATGCACATGATGTGCAAACTGAAGGTACAATGTCAACAACTACACCACCCATGGCAAGTACTACTGCCAATGCAACAAGTATCACTACTACTGCTGAGGTAGAAAGTGCTACTACTAATGTAGATGCCCAAGCTGCCACCGAACCCAAACACCACAATGAGAATGCTAATGCATTCGATTTGGTATTGGCAAAGGCTAGTGATCGCCCCAAAGCCAAGGAGGACCTTGCCTACTTGCTTGGAGAAGGTGACAATGCAAGTTTGGTATGGGTGAAATGGGTTATTAGTGATGAGGTTGTTCAGATCCCCCGAACCTGGGCAAAAGCATACAACCCAGGACGCTGCTCAGCTTTGAACAAGATGTCCTATGTAGATCTATCACATGAGCAGATAGATAGTATGGCCGCCAATGATGATGCAGCTGCAATTGAGGCAGCTGAAAAGGTCAAGGCTGCTCATCAACTAAAGAAGGAAGAGACTACATCTACTCAAGTATACAAGAATGGAACCAGAATCCTATCTTTCTTCCCTCATGTTGATGAAGAGACAGGTGAGATTGTTAGGATCTCGCCATATCCTGGTAAGATTAGGTCGTATAATGCCCAGACAGAGCTCTATACTGTTGCTTATGATGACGGAGATGTACTAGATGATAGGTCAGAAGAAGTAGTCGAGCAAGATGTTTTGCACAACTTGTTGGAGGAGGAGAAGAAGAAGAACAAGAACACAAAAGATGGCAAGTACATGTTCATTGTTGAAGAAAAGGGTCGCTTGTTCTACCAAGAGAAGAAGAAGGGCAAAGGCAAATTCATCATTGAAGGACAATGGGCTAATGTGGGCAGCTCCTCCCATCATCAGAGCTTCAAGCTCATTCATACCCTTGCCAATGGTGAACCTCCAGCTGTCATTCCAAATGAGGCTATCTTTCATGGTTCATTCAAGGAGAAAGATGTGTCAATGGAAGAGAGGGGTGTACATCTATTATTCACTGAAGTAGAAGGAGATCCTAATGTGCTTGCCGTGAATGGTGGAGGCAAGAATCAATTTGGTTCTTACGAGATTTCTGGCTTTGCAAAGAAGGTTACCGATGGAACATATGACTCCGGTACATACAAAGTGGATCTCCTCAAGAAGTACACCAAACAAACTACTGAAAAGAGTGACGACACAGCTAGTATTGCTAGCAAAGCTAGTGCTAGCAAAGAGAGTACTGTACCTGCCGAGGTTAGATACCCTCTCTCCCCTCATAACAGGAGGAGAGGGTAGATATCTAAGCGAGCATCCAAAAGATACCCTCTAAGATTTGATACTAAAGTACAACCACGAAGATATGACTCACAGAAAACAAAACCAAGAATGCAGCGATCCAAGAAAACTACCATAAAGAATCAAGAAGATATGAGAGATATCTCATATAAAAGAGAGTACACAAGAAAGAGAAGTACCACCAAAAGACCTCAAAATATGAAGGATACCTCTGTAGATATTTTACACTACAAAGCTCTCCTTCTTGTGGAGACAAGGGGAAGAACAACAAAATGAATAGGCCAAGAAGAGTATAATAAGAGTGGCAATTGTACAGGGGGTAATGATTGTTGTAATGACAAAATTGACATGCACGAGCTGCACGCGCATGGTGCGACAAAAGGAAGTGAAGGATACCACTCCAAAAATTGTCTCTCTTTAGAGAGCTCTCAACAATGCTATGTTCTATATCAATATCAGCAGCGTAGTACAGCTTATATTGTAATGAATTAGAAGCATTATTTTATTATTAAGATGCAGTGTGTACCAATTCTCCATATCATATGCATAAGTTTATTTGCAATAGATAGTGGTATCCTCGCATCATCATCTTCAGCAATATCCTCGTGGCATCATCAACATCAAAGTTGTACAAGGGATATAAGCAGTGGTATAAGCAGTAGATCATATAGAGGAAGTGCATTTGCAATTAATTCGAGAAGAAGAAGTGCATTCATCCAACCATCGAGTTGCTGCTTTGCAACACATCATAATCAATCAATAACATCAAGACGAACAACATCTGTCATTACTGCAACTCTCTTTCCTATATGGAAACAACGTCGATCAAATACAATCGAATCAATACTTAATCGAGTAGGTCGAATAGAAGTTAAGAGTGCTATACCCTATATTGATACCTTGTCTACAGCTGAGGCTGATTTGGATATGACAGCTGATAATTTGTTGCAATCTGCAACTACTGCTGTTGATGGGTTGTCAAAGTTGAATGAAGGCAAGGATGATACAGCTGTTGATACATCAGCCATTGATAATAACGTTAATAATATAGAGAAAATATCTACTCCGGATGACAAGCAAGAGGATGATGGTGAAGATATAGAAGAAGCTAAAGAGGAGAAATCAATTCTCATACACACTTACAATTCCAATTTGCTAGCTACTAAAGATGATACCACCACAAACACTGCTACTACCGCTACATCTATATCAAACAATAACAATCAGAATCTAACATTGAAAGGAGTGGGTATGTCCCAACGTCAATTCGCTGCATGGGTGCAGTATTATATAACACACATGTCCGAGGATGGTGAGGTTGTTAATCCCAATACTGCTCACTCCTCATCTAAATCATCTCAATCAGCTACAGCAGCACAGGGTATACTATCAAGACAACCGCAGCTACAACAAACAATAGACAAACATGCACAACAAACTCTCCTCCAACAACAACATCTTCAACGAACATTCAATTCACAAACATTAGATAATCTACTACAAACAAATCAAATAAGTACCGAATCAGTACAATATGAATCAAAAGTATGGGAAGAAGAATATATAACTACAATTCGTGAATATTGGAGAAGTGGTAAATTGATATGTGAACATACCAATATATTAAATGGACGACGTCGACCACCTCCTGTTGATGGGAAGAGTTCAAAAGATGATGGAAAAAGTGGAGAGAAGCTAACCAAGGAACAACTACAATCAAAGAAGGAAGAGGAAACACGACAATACAAAACAGAACAATTTCGTGATACATTAAATTCATATGCTGAACGATTAACTAGTATTGTGGAAGATGAATTGAGTGATGTTGATTTCCATCCTCCTTCTGAGGTAGTTGATGGTAGTGATCAGGATAAGACATTACCATTCAACTTTGGTCAGATTGTAGACTTGCCTCAACGAACAACATCACATCAAACAATACAACCACAGCATCAGAAGCAGCAGATAATACCTCAATGGCAAACAACAAATGGATTAAAAGGTTGGATAGAAGAGCAATATGGAATTGACAACACACGACAATTAATGGCTGGCGTACTGTTAAACAAATCAGAGAAGGAACAATTACAAACATTTCAAACATTCCTCGATTGGTTTCGTAATAACTTCCCATACTTTCATGATCAATGTGATAGTTGTGGTGCTCCATGTAAGGATGATCCTGAGCCTCATAAGTCTGACGATGATATAGTTGAGAAGGATACCAGAGCTGAGGGTAGTAACAACATTAACGAGCAACAAAGTAATGAATTGGTAGTTGACCAACAACAACAACAACAACAACAACAAGATGATGATGACGAGGATGACTTCTCCTTCCTGGGATACGTCTACCCAACACCATCAGAACAACTAGGTAATGCCTCCCGAACTGAATTATACCAATGTCGGACGTGTTCATCCTACACTCGTTTCCCTCGATACAATAAGGCATTATGGGTAACATCCACACAACGTGGACGATGTGGTGAATACTCCATGTTACTATATAGAATGTTACGAGTATTGGGGTATGATAATGTTAGATGGGTAGTTGATTGGTCTGATCATGTTTGGGCAGAGGTATGTTTAGGTGATAATAGTGATAATACAGAGGGTAGTAATAATAGTGGTGGTAGATGGGTACATTTAGATCCATGTGAGGCAGCCGTTGACAATCCATTGCTGTATGAAAGTTGGGGAAAGAATCAAACGTATATAGTTGCCTTCCATGATCCGTTCTACAATACTACAAGTAGTTTTGATTCGGTAGAGGAAAATAGAATACCACTGGCCACAACGGCATCCCGGATACCAGAGCAGAATGATAGATATCGTTTCCCACCTGTTGAGGATGTAACAAGACAATATACCAGTGATGAGGCACATGTGATTGAGGAACGTAGGGGTATACTAGATGAATCAGTGGCAGAAGCTATTGATGAAGTGTCAAGGAATATGGTGCTTTTGCTAGATAGTTTGAGAACGAAACAACAACGATAGTGATAAACTACTAGTTCGACATACATATATTAACACTTAAAACGCCCCATATCCCAACACTCTAAAGCCACCATAACTGTTACTAGTAGCACTCAACCTCGGGGCACAACCAACAGCCATATCTAAATTTAATCTCATCATTCTCATACTCGTCTAAAGCCATCATATTCATCACAGCCTCCCATTCCGAATCATCCTCATAAAATAACGATCCACTAGACACTTCTGAAGGCAGATCTTTCTGCTGCTTTTCATCAAGATTTCTTGCAATTGCATCTTCCTTATTTGTATAGACGCCATTTAAAGTGACTCCGCCACCATCAATATACTCAGCCTGACGAGAGAAAATGGCGTATACCTTCGTACCCTTGATAAGGCGAGGATTGGCTGATTGCACTTTGTCCACTTCGAGAGGTATAAACGGTTCATATGACGCCAGGCAAGGAATATCCGGTCTATATGCCCTTGACTCAGCTTGATCAATCGGAACAGCGGTTACAGTAACAGATCTATAATCTACACAGTCACCTTCACCAAACATCTCAAACATTATACGAGAATTGCATTTAATGCCAGGGATAAGGAACTCACTCACGTCACACTTTGCAATCCTCTCGTCATTAGGAAGGAACTTCCCACCCCGATAAGTCGATGAAACTTCGGCAAAAGCTCTTCGTGCACTCTCTTGAGCACCATTACATGTGGTGTAAATGCCGTGTAGATGAGGAGAGAATGGATCCATACCCCTGTTAGCAGATGTAACAACATATACCAAACTGGAGGTTGATTCCATCTCCTCAATAATACTCCTACCTTCCTCCTCCAGCTTCTTGGCGTACTGCTCGTATCTCTCTTTCTTTTGTTTGTAATCTATATCCTCAAACTTTTCATTCTCCTCAATGATTGGTTGTATTCTTATCTTCCTCCGTTTCTTCTCTTCTTCCATGGCAATCCTTTGCCTTTCTGCCTGCTTAGCTGCCCACTCAGCAACACAGTCCTCGCATTCTGCGCTCTTTCCCTTCCTCAATTGAACCAAATCAAATGCTTCTTTCTTTTTGGTGATTCTGCACTTGGCACACTGACGTTCATCTAGTGCTTCCATCATCTTATTCTCAGTAGCCAGTAGTTCAGACTTTTCCCTGGCTTTCTGTTTCTTGATCTCTTGAGCTTCTTGTATTCTTTGTTGCATAGTGGCAATACAGTCTTTACACTTTGCAGCAGCACCCTTTCCTCGCTGATTTTTTGAGAAATCTTTCGTACTCTTTGCCAACTTGCATACACTGCACGTTCTGGCCGCAGTGGACTTATTGTTTGACACTTCCTCGTGATTTCCCCTTTTCTGTTCAGTACTGGAGACTCTGCTGGTAGAATGATCTGGAGGTGTCCATTTAAGACCACTCTTGATTGGCATCTCTTCATGATCAGGGTTGGGACTTTTCTCCTCCTCCTCCCTTTCTTTCTTCTTCTGTTCCACTTTCTCCACAGGGTATTGCTTCAACAACTCTTCCATCGGTCCGCCCTTTGAATGTGTTACTCCGACCTCCAATAAAGGGAGTTGATTGATATTATTGATGATAGTACTATCAACTGGTCCACAACTCAAGTTATCCCCAAGTTTGGCAACCTTGTACAGGATGCTGAGCATCTCAATTGGATCTACTTCACCGTCATCGTTTTCTAATTCCTCAATGAAGACATTTGCCAACTGGTCGAGAAATAAGTAATCTCCCTTCGTTGGATAATACCCCGAGAGTAGTAGGACAGTAAGGTGATCAAATGGCACATTATACTTCCGATCCAACTCCTCATAACACTTGTCCGTTGCTTTTCCACCCAGTAGGACCAGCTCATAGAGTAAATCGCGTGTAGCTGCACCAATTCCTTGTTGGCATACTGCCTCCATGGCAGTAAATCCTTTTTGAATTAAACCTGGTATCTTATGTGGACACTTAGCTTCGAGAAGGTATGGTTTTGCTTTGATCATCTCCTCTAAATGAGTCATACTAGATGAGAGGCAGGAGCATAACTTCTTAAAGAATTCCAATACAGCAGCATTATCTTCTTCTGATTCAGATGTAGAAGCAGAAATAGTTGGAATAAGATCATCGTGGTTGAGAGATGATGTATTCATTTCATCATCCGTGTCTTCTTGTGATGGCTTATGCGGCTCTCCACTGTATTGGATATACAAGAAGCCATCTTCATCCTTTCGATCTTCGTACATATCCAACATAATGGCAGCTGAATGAAGTTGATAATGAGAGATGATCCATGTGCTATTTTCCAGATCATATGCACTTACCATTTGGCAGAGTGGTAATTGAACAAAACAAATGCATTGCCTTCTCCGGTACTAATCTGAGGCGTTTCTTAATCACTTCTTGAAACTGGCCCACTGTTAATGTTGCAGGCACGAGATACTGCCTTTTGTCAATATCAGGAATGTCTGATATATCAACCTTCTCGCAAATAATTGGTATACGCTCAGGGTATTTGGCCCGTACACGTTCTGCCTCTGACTTTCTCTTCTCTGCATTTGGTATTGGTTGAAGAGCAAAAGGCATGATTTAGATAAAACAATACAGATTTTCGAGTAAAACGAAACAGCAACCTACCGAACGGGTGCTCTTCCTTGTAACAGAGACGATTTAGCAGCTTATCCGATGGCTTAAGATCGTCACCGTCCATTTGCTTGGGATCATCATTATCCGTATCACATTCATATGCCTCTTCTTTCTCGGTCTTAACGTCGTTAGCACTGGTACCTGGTTGTATATCTAATTCGTCATCCGTATCTTGTCCTTCAGCTTTGATGTGCACATAACTAGTCACAGCCGATGTCTTGGGCTCGTCATTATCAGTATTGTATCCATAGGCTGAATCCTTCTCCTTCTTAACTCCGTTGCTACTGGAAACTGGTTCTACTTGTTGTGCATCCATTTCATTGTCTGTGTCGACCTCCTCAGTTTTGAGGTTCATATCACTGGTAACTTTCAATGGATTTGGTTCGTCATTATCCGTATCACATTCATATGCCGTTTCTACCTCCATCTTAACGGCATTAATACTGTTATGTGGTTGTATATCTATTTCATCATCTGTATCTTCCCCTTCCAGTTTGACTGATGGCTTAAGCTCATCGTCATCGGTATCATCTCCATAGGCAGCTAGGAGGGAGAGTGCATCCACATTGACCATCGGGTCTGTTGAAACAGAGTCTGCATCATCATCCTCTGCTTTAATACCCGATTGACTAGTTACTACTAGCGGTGTTGGTTTGTGAGAGTTTGTGTCTACCTCACTAACCGATGGCTTGGGTTCATCGTCATCTGTTTCTTCGCCTTCAGTTTTGACATTCATATCACTTGTTACTTCCAATGGCACTACCTCTCCATTCATCGGATCTGTTGCCGCAGAATCGATATCGCCATCTTCTGTTTTAATACCCAATTGACTTGTTACTACTGGTTTATGTAAGTTTGTCTCGTCAACTTGGGGATCAAATTCAGTATGTGCACCCTCAACATTATCACTCTCTTGATTGGCAGATGCACTAACCTCCCCAGTATCAACACCAACTTGATTGGTTGATAAACTAATACCAATACCATTATCTTGAGGAGATGCTGTTCCCATCTTGCCACCACCACCTTGATACCCCACAGATGCACTTCTTTCATAACAAACTAACTTTTCATCTCTATCCTCTTGGTCATTATAATCTCCGTCTTTATCTGCTCTGACCTTACTATCTAATAACTCTGATCTAGCTGCCTTTAGAATTGGTGCATCATCATCCTCTTCATCTCCTAAATCAATACCATCGTCCTTATTTGCAACTGTTATCTCATCTCCAGTTTCTAACAAGCCAGATAATACAGCAGCCTTTCGAATCGGAGGTGCACCATCTACCAACTTTATTAACCGAACAGTATGTGTCGGTACTAATCCATTATAACCAGCAAACTTCCAACGTATTTTAACTTTACCATCTTTATTGTTATTAAGATATTCTTGTGGATTATCTTTACAGCCAAGAAGGATTGCATCATGTTCAGAACCTACCTGGGATACGATAATTGGATAGCCTGATATTCTACCCTCTTTAACTATTTGATATGTGTGTACATCATTATCAGCTATGGGTGACGGTATAATATTATTATCATCTTGCGGTGTTGCGGTGGTCTTTACCTTCTTGACATTTGTCGCTGCAATAGAAATGGACATATCATGTGTCCTTTTCTTATTATAATTTGAAGGTGCACCATCTTTGCTTTTTCTCGGTATACGAATTGAAAGTATGTCAGCCGCCGCTGCTGGCTGATTTGTAGTAGAAACGGCATTAGTACTGGGATGTATATCAGTAGTCGATATACTACTGGCATTGTTAAGAGACGAAGCCGTCTTCTTTCTTGGTATACGATAGTTCATGCAATTATCGTCATTGCTCATTAATGATGACATATCTTATGATCAATGATCAGCCTCACAGTATCTCCAGATATCTTGGACCTATGCTATCGCACGATAATAATGATGGGTCTGGCGTGTATTATAGCGTTGTGATTGTTGTCTAGCCCTAGCTGACATAAATAGAGGTAAAGAAATGGTGATGCACCACCAACCACTAGCAATTTAAAAATGTCACGAGTCCAGCACCACTTATATATCTCTGCTCTCTAACTTGCAATGGCTATCGTATGAGGTACGCACTCGTGCAGCTACTGTATATCCTTATTCCTTTAATTGCAGCCAGCTCTACTTAATCATATACCAATGCTCCATCAATTAAGCTCTGAGTTTGCCTTATACTTATAGATTAATTAACTGATTAATTAACTGACGATGTTATCCCCATCTATTCAATCTTCGTAGATTCGTCACCCTCTGTCCACACCCATAGGGGCAGAGAGGTCTCACATGAATTGCAATGTTTTCTTCAACACATTGGGAGCACATAATACAACCGCAAGAAAACGAAATCTGATCATGTTCAACGGTATTACACATGCGACAAGCAGCTCTTCTGAGTGCATTATCACACCCCTGTAAGGCTTCCTCTGCTATCATTTCAGCATGCTGCACGGCATCATTGCAGGAATCACATTCCTGCAAGGCTTCCTCTGCTAGACTCTTTAGTTGCTCTGCGTCTTGCTTGGCATCTTCCTTCTCAAACTCTGCCACCAACGCCCTCCTTTCAGCTGATTCTGCCCTCTTCTCAGCCGCTGCTATCTTCTTGTCAGCTTCATCTAGCTTTTCCTTTTTGATTTTGCATACAGCATGTACAGCAGCCTCAACACTCTTCGTACCCGCGGTTTCTTTTTGATTATCTTCACAGATGGTAGAATCTTCATTGGTTAAGTCAACTATATCCGGTTGTAATAATGAAGCAATTCGAACATTAGCCTCGTCAAGTTTCTGCCTGAAATCTTGTTGACTTTCTACTGATGAGGACCTCCCTCCTTCTTGCTCTGTAGCTGGAGATACATTACCGCCGAGCTGACTATTGCCATCCTCCTCTTCTCCGTCCTCTTGATGATCATCTTCCTCATCCATGTGGAAAGAACTGTCATTAGCAAATTCTACTTCCCCAATAGCTCCTTGTTGATTGTGCCCTTGGTACTCATCAGTAAGCATAGATTCGCCATATTCCTTATCTACTCCAAAAGAGCTGCCATTATCATCATGTTCCTCATCCTCATCTCCAGCAGAGGCTAATGACCGAGCCTGCCATACTATTGGTGGTAATTGACGCAAGGATCTCGTTTGGGTATCAATCACGTCTTCGGGTACCTCGGGTGATGGGGGCAAGGAGGGTATCATTATTTGTGTATCCCCTGCTGAAGTAGCTCCTCCAGCCTCTTCTTCTCCACCTGATGACGAGTTTTCAGCATCTGATACTTCTGCAGCTGGTCTACGCCCACTACCTAATACCCACTTAAATCCAATCTCTTCTAGAAGTTTAATCTGTTCTTCTGTAATCTTACCTTTACCTTGCCCCTTGTATACTTGACGCTGATTATGCACCCACCTTGCCAATTGTGGATTGGCTTCGTACTTAGTAGGAACATTACAATTTCCATGATCCTTCTTATATCTCTTGAGTTGTTCAAACCTTTCATTCCATCCATCTTTGTCGCGGCTCCAACTAAACCCAATATCCTCCATACACTTGATTTGCTTTTCTGTAAGATTACCATTCTTGTATGCAATGCGCTGATGCATCACCCATAATCCCAACTCTTTATTGGCTCTCCGTGTAACATTGCAATTTCCATTCTGCTCTTTGAATTGTTGAAGTTGACCATATCTTGTATTCCAGTCGGGGTATGGTGGTTGCCGCCGTGATATAGCCTTCTTCTTTTTAGTCTGCGGCATTATTATACTGTATCGTTGTTAAATGAAAATACTATACAT
>Ga0214477_100322_pt1 | contig 34387 bp, 26 predicted proteins | sample M1_20Mar14CPVII9_FD_165058 | JGI IMG/M metagenome (GOLD analysis project Ga0214477, IMG submission 165058) | Marine eukaryotic communities from Monterey Bay, California, United States - M1_20Mar14CPVII9sort6BwellC16 | ecosystem: Environmental > Aquatic > Marine > Unclassified | place: USA... | reverse complement strand
TCATATGTACTATCGATGCTTGACTTGTTGCAGAGAGCATTAGTTAGTGCAACCCAGCCCCGTTTCTTGATGTTGGTACGTCCGAGCGATAGTATGTTCAGAGACTTGTTACCGACCAGAGAGAAGGAAAAGTCAATCAGAACTTCGTGGCTAAAATTCCCGTTATCATTAAGGAAGAGCTCTGTCAATCTTGAGTTGGGTCGTTGCAAGAGAGTAGACAACGCCCTCAAGCCTATTGCAGTAATGGACTCATTCTCTTCGAGATGTAAGCTAGTCAAAGAGTCATGGATACTAGTACCAAGGAACGAGTATACCGACGCATCATCCACATTGTTACCATCCAAATTTAGCTCTTGAAGTGCAGACCGGTGCATCTTAAACATATCAAAGAACGAGTGCCAGCCGATACAGCTTACAGCTTCGTTATATCCGAGATTTAGATCCTTCAGTGTAGTATTATTACCAAGAGAAGATGTGAATGCGTCCAAACTTTCATCATCAATGTTATTATCACGGAGATTAAGTTCCGCTACTGAGAAGTTATCACTCGTCAAACATTTGAAGAAACCAATCCAGCCAGACGTTGTAATGTATTCATTCCCCACGAGACTTAGTGTCTCTAAACTTGAGTTGTTCTTCAATACATTACCCAATACTACCACAGCTTGATTGTTAATGTTGCATCCATCAAGTTTAATACTAGTTAACGTAGAGTTCTTTGGCTTGATGAGTGACGAAAGCAATGCCCTCCAGCCATATGAAGTGATTGATGAATTGTATCTCATGTTAACTTCTTCTAACGTCTTGATCTTGGAGAGGGCAAGAACGCCTTTGCCTAGTTTGTTCTGGCGTGGCAAGTTCGTTGTTGTGATTCTAGGGTTGGTAGAATCTATATTAATCTCCTCCAAGACACAATTTGGATTCGATGACAATCCCTTGAATATGGCTGTCCATCCGATTGCTGTCATGGATGATCCTATTTCATTCATGGACAGCTTCTTTAGTGTACTATTCTTTTGAAAAGCTTGCCCTAAAATGATGCCACACTGATCACCGAGATCATTCTTGTCCAACTTGAGTACTTTTAACTTTGATTTAGGCTTTGATAGTAGTTTTCCTAACTCGGTACACCTGCATTGGGAGAAGAGGAGATACGTAAGATTGAGCCAAAAGACTATGTTGTGACATAACACACTTACCATTTTGCTTGAAACTTTCCATAGGTATTGGTATCATTAAAGCAGAGTTCAAGTTCGTTCAACTTGTAATGCATATCTAATGCACTAACTACTTTTGATTCGTCACCCCATCCACCACCGTATGATTGGAATACAAACCTCCTTAAAGAGTGATGTTTGGATAGACCAGCTACTAAAATCTTTGTAGATCGGGTAGTCATGTCGAAGTTGGTTGCTATTAAGCTGAGTAGACTATTGTTCATGAAGAAGGGAGTTAGTATTGTCATCATCTCTCCGTTGGTAATCGGACAACTATCAATGTATAGATGTTTGATTGATCTGTTTTGAGATACCTCCCTCAACAATGCTTTGGCATTGACTATCCCCTGTTCATCATTATCTACCCCGCCATGCCATGTATCAATATGTAATGACTTGAGATATATATTCTTACTGATACTACCACGACCTTCCTCTCCTGCCCAATCAATCGTACTGGCATCAATGCCTTCCTTATCACTATCAAAATGAGCAAATATAATTTGTAATTTGGTAATGGTAGGGTCATTATTCTTCAATCTCGTAAGAATATCTTCATCCTCTAATTGTGAACATAGACCGGTATCTTCCACTTCGTCGTCCTCGTCATCTGATGGATCCTCATCGTCAATATCCATTGCAACAACTTCATTTTGCTCATCAGAAATAATGGTGCATGTGTGGCCGATTGGTACATTATTACGAGTTGTTGTATTTCTAGTCTTCATCTTGTATAGTTCGTGTATTTGTACCATTGCAGAGAGGGATGGTTGAGTGGTATCGATTATTAATATTGATACTGGGCTGATAGGTATGTAGGAGTTATATTATTACTATATTGTGTTATGATGGGCCAGTGCATTGGCATTCTAATAATTCATTATTTCTGAAAACGTCATGAGATAAGGCAGGATACATATCTCATTTTGAGGATGAGGATACCATCAATAGAAAAAGAGGTTTAGCTTCCCCTCTCCTGTTGATTGCACAGGTAAGCTTGTAATGGGTGAATGATTGTATTGAAGGAAGGAGTATATCGATTGTGTGAAATGAAACGAAATAGGATGATGACAGATACCGAAGGTTATCGAAGGTAGTTGTTTGCTTGCTGTGTAACTTTACTTTTATGTATCTGCTAAAACCTCAAGTTGGACGCTGAGAAGGCATCGAGTAAGGAGTTGGCCCAGGATGAAGCTGTGGTATACCACTACCACCAACAATACTATTACCAGGTTTCAAATCAGGCGTTACATGTGATCTTTGATATGGAGTAGCCACTGCATTATTTGGCAAGAGACGAGATAGAGCTGCCGATGCTTGACTATTTGTTGTAAGGGGTGTAGGAAAGGCAGCCGCACTAGTAGCTGGTGTTGGAAGGGCTCTTGTTGTCATACTACTGCTACTGTTATTGTTGGCAGCTGCCTCGAGCCCTCGTTGCCATGTAGTTGCTCCTCCTCCACTACTACTTGATGATTTGTTGACTTGTTTGTTTAGCCATGCTATGACCTAACACGTGAATGACATGAACGAGAGGTAAAGGATGAGTGTACCTATCAAACAATAAACACCCAAAATTCAAACCAACACTAACCTGCTGATTGTTCTCAAGCTTCTTCTTATCATCTTCCGCTTGTTGCTTTACCGTACTAAGATCTCGAGACATGGTACTCTTCTCAGTCTGTGACTTGTGCAACTCTTCCTCGAGACGTTTCACACGACATTTCAAATCGCTCGTCTCCTTCTCCTTGACAATAAGCACATCTTCTTGCTCACTTATCATTTCAACCTTTTCCTTGATTCTCTTTTTCATTTCAAGTCGATTCGTTTGATATCGTGATGTAAGATCCTTGTATTTTGCTGTTTCAAGCTCGGCTTCCTCGAGTCTATGCCTCAACTCATCCAGCTGTGATTGTTGTTTTGATAGAGTTTGCTTTGCATTGGAAGAGACTTGTTCAGCCGACACTCGTTGTGCTTCAGTCTGAGAGATGGTTCGTTCTTGATTGTTGTTACTCTGAGCAAGAGACGACAGTTCAAGTTGGAGTTGATGAAGACTCTTTTCGATTGTTGTCTTCTCTTCTGATACATGCTTTAGTTGACTTTGTAGTGTATTTACTTCATTTGTGAGTGTACTATTGGTAGTCTCCGTGTAGCTAAGCTTGGTGGCCAATCGTTCATTCTCATTCTCAATTGCCAACTTGTCCGAGTTGAGCTTGGCATTTGCTGATGACAAGAGTTCAATCTTGTTCTCGAGGATTTGTCGATTCTTGTCGTTTCTGTCATTCAATGCCTTGATTTCTTCATCTTTGGCTACCCTTGCCTTGTTGGCCTCGGCAAGACGAGTACAGCTCTCAGTTTGAAGACGTTCTTCTGCTTGGTAACGAATCTGGTTCTTTTCAATTTCAGATGATTGTGTAAGATCTTGTAATCTCTTGTTTAGACGAATGAGGTTCGTCTCGGCAGTATCAGATCGACGTTGTTGCTCGGCATACAATGTTTGGATGCTTCTATTTTGGTGCATAGTCTGGCTGAGTCTGTGGATGATTAGTGTTAGAAAAGTGGAAGAGGAAGAGAGGTGATGTAAAAAGCAGAGTCGTAGATGAACAGAAGATACACCTCAACATAATAACAAACATACCTTGATGAGAGGTAGCAACGAACAGACTTGTCAGTGCCAACATTCAAATTCAAGGCTAAATGTGTCAATTCACGAAACTGATTTGACTCAACAATACTAAATCGAGCATGTAATGAGTTGTTGTTAGGCTGTCTCCATTGTTGCATACTATTACTGGTGCTATCATTTGATGAAGCATCTACTTCTAATCTACAGGCGTAGGTTGAAACAGGCATACTTGTAGAGCAGTTCATCTTGGCAAATGGAGATGACATCATTCGTTGTCCGTGATAGTTCATTCCTCCTCCTTGGCCTTGATGATGAGAGGGTGTACTCCACGATCCGTTGTTATTGTTGATACTTCCCCACGGTTGCTGCCCCGTCATGGATTGTCTCGACGCTCCTCCTCCTTGACGATCACCATTCCATCCACCACTTGCAGACTCATCATAAGGCTGCTGCTGCTGACCGTATTGATTAGAGGTAGTATCTTGAAACGTCTGCTGATGAGTAGACGAACAACCACCTTCGTCACTACCCAATTCACAACACTGCAACAAGGATATTAACGAATCAGAAAAGCTATTAAAGTCTACGAGTAATGCCTGATCCCTTCGTAATGCAGCAAAGTCAGACTCTCCAACTTCTAGTTCGTACAATTCAATTGGGAGATTCAATGATTTCTGTTGTGGTTGTGGTTGTAATCTTTTGTGTGGAGACTGATGATTGTGATGATTAGGACCACCTTGCATCATTGTTGAGTGATGACCTTGCCCTCCTCGGTCTACAGTCATGAATGGAGCATGAATGATTGGTGTTCTACTACTTTGACTTGGTGTGCATTGATGCTTATGATGCGTAGGCAAGGAATCGCCTACCAAGTTACATTCATTTGACATTTCAAATCTAATAACACGCTCTCCTTCTCCTCCTCCACTACTTGCGGACCTACGACCCTCAAGGATCCGTACTGTGAAGTTGTCATTGTGTTTGTTGTTATTGGTACAAGAAGCATTGTTGTTGTTAGGCGTTTGTGTTGTTACTACCTCAAATGAAACAATATTTCTTTCGAATAATGGATTTGATCGATCAAAGTCTGCTGCCACCGTCGTCATTGTTTTGTGCTGCCGTTGGGGAGGATAATCACTTCGCTGCTGCAATGCCAGTGATGCGGCTTTCATAAAGGTCGAGGAGGTAGTAACAACCTCTCTTATGAGTAATACCGTAATTAAAGTGTTGTTTTATGGCGGAGGGTATGTAGGTAAATTTTGAGTGGCCAACTCGTCTCTTTCTCACTTCTCACTTCTCTACTACTGCTTTATCTAGGTGCTACCAACGATATTCATTCCTTATTCAGGTAGTGTGTGTAGGTGACTGCAATGTGTATGATCCACTTGTGATATTATAACATCCCCAAAAGCACGGCATATGAACTACCGAAACTGTCGCCGCCCTATCTTTTCAGCTTATATTATGAAATAAGTAAAGTATAGGTTAGAGAAAGATATCGATAAAAAATCAATATTACATGACGGATAAGATAAGTCATCTCAATCTATACCGCCATCGTCAAAGATAAATCTGATGGCAGCTGTTGGATGAGAGGTATTTCTATTTCCCCATTTGCACGACCGACATGGCACGAAATGTAAGAAGCCACTGCCAGCTCAAAGAGGGGATGTTGTTTTATCCACAGTATATTCACAAACAATTATACTACCCTTAAAGATATGAACGTACCTGTATATCTTACTCCCCATTGATCAGCTCTTCCATAACTTGCTTCTCCTACCCTTTGAAGTAAATAAAAGCAGAGGACACAAGATGTGAGTAAAACTACATGCATCGTACAGACACAGAATGTAAGCAAGATCGACGGCTCATTGACCCGTGAGTAAGAGAATTGTATACCGATAATCTCAGACGAACAAACAAATGTACCCCCAATACTAAATCAAATCAACCTTTTGTCAATCCGATCAGCATTGAGAATACGAATGTCCACCATCCAAGAGAAAGTATACAATTATATCGGGAACAACGAGTGCTTTTTGACTGCTTGAAAACATTCCAACATCAAAAAGACAATACCTCCACAAACTCAGTTTGAAAGGTACTGCTTCTTGATGTAGAATTGTAATCATGTATTGTATGCATTATTGATTTGAGGACTTGATGATGGTATATAGACATCTAGCCTCACAGTATTGAATGCATGATCGTAGGACAGAAGTATGGGATAAAAAAATAACATACCTGAACTAGTGCCCATATCTTCAAAGTATCACACAACAATTCTCTGTGGCGACTTTATTCATGCTTTTCTTTTCAACTCTTTCCGAATCTCTATTCATGCTCTCCATTTCAACTCGGCTCTTCACTGTTGCTTCGTCTTTGGCTGGAGAGGCAACGAAGGGTGTAGCAGCAGCAAACAATAACGGCATAGCCTGAGCAAACTGGTATATAGCTGATAACTTCTGCCGACTGACAGTATGATTTATGGGAATTATTAACCATTCCTTATCCCTAACCGATACAATAGCCTCTGTTGCTCTTTCAAACCAAGCAATTACATACGGCAGTGCCTTTAGACTCCATTCACCTTCGGAGTCCCATTCGAATAACTGCTCTATATCAATGTCGGGGGGTCTCATATCAATTATGTCAGGATGGTATTTGTATTGTAATATTTTTTTAATTGCTACTTGCTTTTGATACTGAAGAAGTCGTTAATGTTCGGAGGAACTGGATCGGGTAATGATAATGTCACAAGTGTGTGATTTGATGAATGTATACTATTGAGACTTGATGTATTGCATAGTAATCTTGAGAGAGAATCCATCATTGAACCAGGTGCTGAAATGACGTCCTCTGCTGTATTACGAATTGGATTACTGCCCAGCCGAAGTTCCTCCAATGCGGTATTGTTTCCTAATGATTTATAAAGAATGACTGCCCCTTCATTGCTAATGGCATTGTTATGTAGATCAAGGGTGTTTAGGGTGCAGCGATGATCTTCGAGTAATGTAGAAAGGGCCTGGCATCCAACATTTTGAATGGCATTAGTAGACAAACAAAGTTTCTCGAGTGAGGTATGCCTTATGGCTTCAACCAGCGGTAACAGTTGCTCATCAGTTATGCTGCAATGAAGTAAAGTAATCTCTATGAGATTTGTACAGCTCATGATAGTAGTTGCAATAAGTGATGATGATGGTGGAAGAACACAAACCATAACAAAAAGCTCGGTGAGAGTGCCCTTTTCCTCGTAGATCTTCAATATGTCATACCCTACCTTTCCATCATCTAAACCTCGATTATTAATGTTGTCATTACAGAGATACAATTTTGTTATACTTGAATTTCTCTTAAGGCCTTCAATAAACTGAGGTGGTAAACTTAATGCTTCTTCATATTCTAGTAATTGTTCGAGAGTTAATTCATCAAATGAGCCATCGTCAGAGGAAGAATGAGGGCGTGGTTTGTAAGTTGGTCTATGGACCGTCAAACTTTCAATATACTTATTCTTCCCGAGAAATGTACCAAACTTAATCATATCATTAACACTCATACTTGATGCAATTCCACCCTCATGAGGTTCATAGTCAGGATTAATGTCGAAGGTGGCAAATGTGGGGTCACGGTCACGATCAATACCCCCTATTTCTAACTTTGTCAATGTTGAACCATTTCTCTTAACTCGACGCAGCGTCTTTCGGCTGCGATCGTCCATCTTGTTAGTCTGTTGCAATAATTTTTGTGGTTACTTATTCGTCTTTGTGTATTGCAAGTCTGCCTGATACCGTTTCTTCTATATGTGTCGTTATAACGTACGATATATGACGACAAAGTAACTAATTTGTTGTGGAGTATCAATGTATTACGTCAATTGGATAAGTTAGTGCATGTCTTATGTCTTATAGAGGTGTCAAACGATTCCAGAAATGCCAACAACCGAAAGATCGTTAAATACTGATCTAATGACTTGATTGATTTACGCCAAAGTGCTATATTGCAATACCAAAGACATTAGAGAAGGCAACAACTAACCTCAACTAACCTAGACTAAAGCTAGACTAACCTGCAATAACATTGTTCTCACTTAAATCATGGGACCATTACCATTGAAAGGTGTAAGCCTACAAAGCACTGCCATATACATTTGTATTAGAAGTATGAGTAGTTCTATATTGTAATACCATGTATGAGTTAAGGATGTAGAGCGTTAATAAATCTACTTATCATTTAATTCCGTACACTCATTCATACTTATTTGGTAGAAGGATACCGAGATTTGACTGTCAATGTAAATAAGTAAAGTTTGCAGTTGCAATCAGTCTCAGTAGTTGTATCGGCAGCGTCCTTTCCATAGCAAAGAGGAGAGAAGTTTCTTTAAGTCTCTACTAATACCATGGAGAATTCCGGATTATTATCTCCTCATGCCGTAGAATTTACTCCGTCATCGGTAGTAAGTAAAGAAAATCAATTTATTGTTGCTAACCATGAAAAAGAGAAGGTAGGCAACCCCAATCAGCCACATGAATACATAAACACCGAGTATCAATCATATCAAAAAGAAAAGAAGTCTAGCAGGGGTGGAAGCAAGAAGAAGAATCGTACAAAGAAGGAGGATATACGAAAAATCGTTAACCGGCAACTTACATTGAATGTTGATACAATTGAAGCAACGGTCAATGTAATGGAAGAGCATAATATCGATGCATATTTAGTACAAGAAACTAACATGAGAGGTAGTTGGGAGAAGTTAGTTAAACGGGATAGTGGCAGTTACTTGATATTACATCACAATCATGATGAAGATGCAAATGGTAGAGGAGTTGCAATTTTCTTATCACCAGCGTTTGTTATGGCATATGAAAGAGCTGGGAGAGTAGAGCCGATCACAACAGATGCAACGGGTCAATTCTGTGGTAGATTTATTGGTATATGGATATCCTATCCTAATTATGACTCCTATGGTAAACGTATTAGAGGAGATATGAAATTGTTTCTAGCCTCGGCTCATTATCCAAAATCAAATACCTCCGTTTCCTATATGGCAAGTGATACTTTGAAATATGAACAGTTCACTCATGAGTTATCGGAATTACTATTAGAATCAGAACCTTATGATAAAAACTTTGCAGAGATATTATCAGATGTACAATCCCCATATGATGGTCCGTATCGATTGATTGGGAATAATATGAATACAAATGTTGGTAAGAGAGACTGTGAGGAGGAGGAGAGTATACTCGGTCCATATGGCAACAAAGGTCTTGTTGATGCAAAGGGAGTATTGGCAAGGAGGTTCTTGGTGTCTCAAAATCTACGTGTATTGAATACTTTCTTTATACAGAAGGCGAAGGGGGTTGAGGATTCTCATCTAAACGGGCAGAATATTATGACATCATCCTTATCTCTATTCAAGAAAGTTCGTAATTGTCAGTCAAAAAGTAATGTGGCAGCGGTTGTCACTGATATCTCATTTACGTCCATTAAGCAACTGGTAAAAAGCAATACAAAGAGGCGGTCCGTCGGCACGAAATGAATTGGTTGCAGTTCTTTGAAGAGCCAGGTGAAACTAATTCCCATGGGTGAAACGAGAACACTATTTTAGTCTTCTTCACTAATGTCTATAAAGCTATCATTCGAGGAGGATATTCTTGTTTTATATGATTCTTCTTCTCTTGTACCGCTCTACTAAATAGTATCGCTCTTCTGTTTCTTATCTTCTCTTTTGATATGAGTAGTTGGTACGAATTGCAATGGCATAGCTAAAGCAAACTGATAGATTGCAGATAGCCTTTTCTCCTCAACTTTGTAGTCATAGTCATCCTTATCTTCAAATCTTGGAATGTCATCTCTTGGAACATCAAACGACGTCCTTCTTTCATTAACAGCTTCCTTGGCCTTATCGAACCAACTAACTATAAAAGGCAGAGATTTCAAAGTCCTCTCTCCATCTACATCCCAATTATATAGCGGTTCCATATCAATGTTTGGATGGTACTTCAGTATCTTTATGATAGCAACATGAGTTTTATTCGTCATCTCATTCATAAGGAGTAAGGATTTGAGTTGTGTTGACCACAAACCTCCGTTCATTGTACTCCCAGAGGCAGTTAGATTCAACTCTTCCAGTGTATGATTTGACGAATGTATACTATTGATACTTGATGTGTTGCATAATAGTTTGGAAAAGACATCCTCTACACTTGTACTTGAACCAATTTGATCATAATTTGTCAGATAGATTTCCTCGATTGCCTCGCTATATATGTCAAGTTCCCGCAGATGTCTATTGTTTGCCAAACTGTTGGCAAGGATAACTGCACCCTCGTTACTAATGTGATTTAATGATACCTGGAGAGTTTTCAAAGTAGTATTTGTATCTTCCAGTAGTGTAGCAAGGGACTGACATCCTATATTCCCGAATGTATTTCCATTGAGATAAATGCGCTCCAATGAACTGTGTCCTCTTATTGCCTCAACTAATGGAAGCAGCCTTTCATCATTTGTGAAACAGGAGTTTAAACTCACTTCTTTTAGATTTGTACAGCTTCTCAAAGTCAATGCAACATGTTCCAACTCGTTCTGTTGTAGAGCAGTACCTAAAATATTGAGTTCAATTAGTCGTTTATTATCTTGATACACTCTCAGTAATTCATTTCCCACATCACCAAGAGTATTGCCAGTATAACGTAACATTAACTCTTGAATTGAAGAATTATGTCGTAAACCGTCGTAGAATCCTGTACGAAGACTTACCCGAGTAGCGTGTAAAACACTGATGTCTAATGTTTTAATATGGGTATTCATTGCAATTGATGTCCCAAGTTGAGAGAAGTCATCTCGAGAGCCTGAGTTGAATACTCCAGTACTAACAATCGAATTATATTGATGGTATAGATTATTACGAGGCACATCAATACATAACTTTGTCAGTGTATGATCATTCTGGCTAATTCTCTGCAGCGTTTCTTGGATATTGCTGTTGTCGTTCATATCGATTCTAATTCAAGATCTACTCAGAATACTCTGTAAGGTTGGAGGATACTGTTGCCTCGCTCTTAACTGCTATCTCCTTTGGTTTATCGCTAATGCTATTAGAAATTGTTGTTGTACTGTTGTTATTTCCATCATTGTGGTGTTGTTCTTTGTTGTTGTATTTATCTTTGGTATCGTATTTAGTATTATTGGTTGATGGCAATTTAACAATCGTTGCAAGTTCTTCAACTGACGGATTATTGATATCTGTCTTTACCCATACTTTATCTCCTACCTTAAAGTCTGATGAGGACATTATTTTATTGCTTGAGGTCAGTTGAGGTACTGCTATTGAGAAGTTCGATGGTTGATGATAAGGTGCACAAGATGTGATCAATTTTGATGGGTGATTACTGTTGTAGATAAATTTGTATCAAGAGACCACTCCGACTTTCACTGATATTGCAATATATCGTTAGTAGATATCATGAACGTATAGTTGGAAGCGTAGCGGTTCCGTAAGTGGTTGATTAGTAAGAGCTCTTCCTACCGATACGAGTGCGATATCTCTCATCCAACCAACAATCTCCTGCAAACTCACTCAATTGGGAGTCTTTCAATGTTAATTGGGAAAATTTTATGAGAGTGTACTAAGAAGTAGCGTGTGTAATTTATTTAGTATCGTACCTCAGAGTAATACAAAGGAATAGGATATATTTGCATATCCTACAATAACTAGATACGTAAAATCTCTTAAACACAATCCTAAATATCATAAGTATCGTAGTATTAGCATCTTGAGAACACCACACATCTTAAACACAATATCACAACCTATCACAACACACACACATTGTTAATACATCAATACAAACATCAGAGGTTAATATAAGACAAACATTATGTCATCATCAGAAATACAACACGCCAGAGATTACGTCACCCGTGTGAAAACCTCACTCGGTCAAAATTCAAATCAGTACAAATTATTCTTAACAACACTCAAAAGTTATAGAACACGTCAATTATCACCAACCCAAGTGATTTCTAGAATTAATGATATATTTAGTGAAGATAATGTTGTGGAGAGTGGTAATCGTAGGGAATTGATATTGGGTACGTTATATTGTTTGTTTGTTGTTCATTTGGTTTGTGTAGTTTGAGTGTGTTCGTTGGCGGTTAGTTGGGCGTCGGAAGGGTTTGCAGTGGCAGTGTCCTCTTTAGTGCATCATCTTATGTCCAATCAATTCTCTTACTTATCTTCTCTCCTATACATCTCAAATCTCAACCCCTCACACAGGATTTAATTGGTTCCTACCACCCGAATATCAACTTAGCGCAGATGATATAACAACATCAAAGAGTAGCAAAAGGAAGAAGAAAGATACAGAGGCATCTCGTACACGAAAACGAGTACGTGCTCCAATAGTATCATCCTCCACTACTACTGCCAAGCAATCCAAATCCAAAAGTAATAGTAAAAAGGAAACAACTTCAAAGAATATAAAGGTAACATCCTATGCATCAGTTCGTCCAACATCAACCTCTTCACAATTACCAAAGGGATATTCAACGATAACTAAAAATTTAAACAAAAAGAAGATTAATATATCAACTACTGAAATTATATTATGCCCACCTAAAACTTTACCATCGGACTTACTCCACGGCATTGATTCAACTACTAGCAAAAGTAAACCAAGTTATAATCTATTAAACAGTCCAGCAAAATCTATAGATTCAAATCATTCAGCATATACTGAACATGTTGAATGTAAGCTATGTAATGGTGCACGAGATGAATTAGCAGTGAATGAACCAGTGCTGTTGTGTGAATTAAAGGGATGTAATTCTGAATATCATTTAGGATGTTTATATGCCTATTGTCCTAATTTGTTTGCTGACAAAAAGAAGGATGAGGGGAAGGATGGCGATGGGGATGCTGCGATGGAGGTTGAGTTTGTTTCGAAGGATACAAACCTTTCCGAGACCAAGAAGGCGCCACAACTACCACAAGATCAGCCACCATTATCCCACGATGGTGAACTACAAGTACCATCAGGTGATATCTACTGCACATCATGCTACACCGACGGATCAACATCCGTCCTAACCAAATACTTTGACAAGACAGACAATGATCGATCCAACTATACATGCAATCGAGCATATGTCATGGCATTATTGGAAAAGCACATGAGATTAAATCCCACTGGTAATATGGGTAACGGGTGGGATAATAGTACGGGATTACAACACCTTAAGGCACCACCCAGAAGTGAGTTATGGTATGCACATGAGGTTAATGTTCAGGCATTGGGTATTGAAAATAATGATAATGAAGAGGGAAGTAAAGGTAAAAAGAAGAATGCAGAGGATATTAATGATGAATTTGTAGGTGAGAAGGGTGCCGAGATGTTGGTTGGTAAATCAGTTCGGTTGTATAATAATTTGGATAATGAGTATCATGTTGGACGGTAAGTTGATACATATCATGTGTTCTAACAATATCACTAATGTTTGTCAGAGGTCTAATCCATCTCTTCCTTTACTACCCCACCATAATCTTAGTATTGTTGATTGGCGTGCATGTACCGTCTACCCTCCACTATATGATCATAATGGCGGCCCGCACGTTACCAAGAATAATACTGTCCAATTAAAAGACCTTGAGTATTATGGCACTGGGTCATTATCCACAACCGAGTTCCTGGTTCGTTTCCCTGCCGGATTACAAGGACGGAAGAAAGAGTTGTTACGTTGGATAATGTTGGAGGAGCATAGTCTTGCCGTGGGTGTATCATTGATTGAGGGTAAGACTAGTATGAAGAAGGCTGGTGGGGTTGGTGGAGGAACGACGAATATTGATGAATGGAAGCCTGCCATGGTATTGGCACGTAGTGCATTGGAATTGGTTACTGTACGTCAATTCCTAAAGGAAGATGATAAGGGAAACCTATTTGCCGCGGCAAACATGACCACCAAGGGTAAATCCAAGAGTGATGGTTCAAAGGGAGATGATCGATGGGCACTTGCTTCATTCTTCGGGGAGGAGCAGCATGAGTTATTACATTTACGGGATGAGGCACGTGATCTTATGGATTGTCCTTCCCTCGTGAATAATGATGATGCTAGTAATGGCGTGAATGGTAGTGGTAATGGACAAGTCACAAATCAAGAAGGAGAAGAACTTGAAGAAGAAGACCTTGACGATGTACAGCCACCAAGAGGACCATTAGCATCAGTCAATGTACCACTGAGCCTAGCACTAGCAGAACACAATGAACAAGAACGATGCAAGGGATGGAGTCAGCTTATCCTTCAAGAATCTGGTCATCCTCAAGCTTTGGTATCACCAGACGAGTACTCGATGCAATTAAGTCTTGACAAGAAATCCAAGGTTAGTGAAAATAATGGATCAACAGTATCAACAGCAGAAACAAACGGTGACACCTCGGCTGCACCTGAGGACTCCAAGAATGTATCAAACAGCATTAGACCTCTAGTACAACGGGGTATGGACAGATTATGGCTTGCTCAACTAGTTGAAAAGACTGTCGCTTCTTCTACTATTGACGATTCAATGCAATTAAGCAAGGATACTATAATGGGTTTCAAGTTTGAACATGTACCTTCGATGGCTACTGCAATGGCATCTTTACAGAAGATCTAAGATAGTGATTTGTATCTCTGGCGGTAGCTCATGTGTTTAAGAAGCATGTATCTAATTTACTATGTGCCTATAATCAATGTAAAAGTAAATACAATCTCGATTGTCTTTTTATACAATTGCAATGGTAGACATATCGAATAGGATACCATCTGTCACCCTCTTCTGTTCATCCTCCGACCTCATTGGCCTTCTCAACTACCAGATCTATTAGATGTTCAGAGTGTATATTCTTTGTCTTTGTTGCATAGCCGTTTACTTGGAAGTGATCGAAGTATATCATTCCATCACCAGATACTTTCATCATGCCGGGCTTTGTCTTATCCTCCTCGAATGATAACCTTATGGACACTGGCGTGATCTCTTCTTTACCCTTTTCGAGGAGACAACCTGTGAACATGATGGGCTTAGTAGTACTTGGGAACTTTTCATGCTTATTGTTCAGTTCAGTGTCATGTATGAGATGAAGAAGACCATCATTGTCCCAGTTTGCAAACAAATCACATGCAGAGCAGCTACCCTTGATGATATGTGTGTTTAAATGATGAGTATGCCGAGTTGAGGTTTTGGCACTAGCTAATTTACTTTTGAAGTTACTGCCTATGTTAGGATTTGCTTTACTGTTATTTGAATTCATTATTATCTCGTTGATTGTATTGTTGTGGAAGTTCTGCTTCTAATACCGATATTAACTGACACTCATTTAGTGTTCTCGTCATAAAGTATTTACAAAAAGCCACTAAGAAGCCATTTCATACTTCCCTCCCGTTAGATTTGTATCATATCCAAACAAACTCGATTACTAATGAAACCGTAGCTATGCTGGTCGTCACCACTGTAGTAGTATTACCTTGCGAAATGTCTCACCTATTCATCATCTCTGAATTGTGGCCATTGATTCTTCTCATTAGATCATGCATAAACTTCTTCTTTCTTTCTTCATGAACAGCACACATTTCACGATACTCCTCCTCAGTAGGTAGATGGTAAATTCCCTTATAAAAATGAACACTTTCATTTAACCTCTTGGTTTCTTCTTGGTATACATGGTACTGATCAGAATCAGTATCAAGCTCTTCATCCAACCAATTGATTTCACAGCTTCGAATGTACCACAATCTTTGCTGTGATACCCATCTCCATCCCAATCTATTTCCTGGGTGGACAAACTCTAATGTGAACGGCGGCGGTGGAACGCCCTCATCACCATTACGCTCAAAGCGATCAGAAGAACTCTCCGAGAGGCGTACACTTGCAATACACGGAGAGGACCTTCTTGCAAGTTCGGTGAATAAGCCTATGATCTCTTTTGATTGATCAACTCTTAACAGTACCCCCGGCAAGTCAAGTTTCTGCATACAGGGAAAGTCGGTCAATTGGATTTGACTTGCATCTCCTCTAATACCTTTTGCCCATTTCAAATCGAGCTTTCTTAGCACTGCAAACTGGGCAAGATCCATGAAGCCTCCATCGATATCATCTACAACGCTTTGGTTAGGTGAGCTCACAATAACCAATTCAAGTAGAGTATTCTTCAAGAAATGCAGATCTGAAATATATCCGGTTGCCTTTGAAGAGATGAGCGTTAACTTTTCAATCAAAGGCATACAACTCAACATCTTCAAATCCCAAACCATATCACAATAGTCACCCCCCTGATCAATTGACAACTCTCGTAAGTGTTTGAATCCAAACAAACATGGATACGCCCCATGCAATGGTGCACAATTGAGGACCAAGCTACGCAAGTTTCTAAAATCTTCAATAATGCTCACATCATATGCACTTTCTTTATTTGATTCTTCCCCCTCATCAAGATATCGCTCCTCGGATTTGCCATATATATTCCCTGTTATGCCATTATAAGACATAGATCCGATTACCCTCCCTTGGAATTTGGAGAGATGTACCTGTTGTAGATTAGGCATAACTTCCCTCATCACTTTCAACATGTTGTACCGTCTTGAAGTATCCACATGGAACTGTGGGTAATCTTTAACTTTTGGTGTCCCTCTTATGGATACTAACCGATTCTCAACAGATGGGGGAACAAGTGTATGTCTGGCAGCCTCACACCATTGAGTACATGTACCCCGTGCACATAAAATTTCCCAAAAATGATTGGTAACATTGAAGATGATGGGATGATAGCACGGCATGACACTTCCTTCCACTGTTTACATACTTGTTGTGTATATATAATATCTTTCCAATTCAAATATGCAAATACTGCCGGAAGGATATCATCTGTTATGAGATATTGTTGCTGTTTATTCGATTCTATTTGTTTCATATTTTACAATGAACACAAGATGTGCACAAAAAAAGTAAAAACCTTTCGTATTCACTTTCTATTTATACTAACGCCTTAATCGATAGACGACGACCATTAAAAGCTTCTATATCCACTCATTACTATCCTATACTATCAAATTGCAATAGTAATCTCTATTAAAGTTCTGCTGCATAGCGCGGATAAAAAAATTGATGAGTTTAGTAGTTTTGCTGAGATGATTACAAGTGGAATATTATAAAATCTCATTGATCATTGACGGGCTGTATGTAGGAAGAGCTTACTAATCAACCACTTACGGAACCGCTACGCTTCCATCTATACGTTTATGATATCTTCTAACGGCATATATTATTGCAATACCAGTGAAGTCGGAGTGGTCTCTTGAACAAATTATCTACAACAATCACCCATCAAAAATTCCGATCATATACATCTTGTGCACCATACCTATAACCATCGAACTTCTTTGCCAGTATCTCAAGCTATATCATCATGTCTTCATCAGACTTTAAGGTAGGGGATAAAGTATGGGTAAAAACAGATATCAACAATCCGTCGGTCGAAGAACTTGCAACGATTGTTAAATTACCGTCAACCAATACTACTAAAAACGATACCAAAGAACACAATAATGATGGAAATAACAACAATACAACAATTACTGATAGCACAGACAGTGATAAACCAAATGAGATATCGTAGCTGTTAAGAGTAGCGAGGCAACAGTATCCTCTAACCTTACAGAGTATTCTGAGTAGATCACTCAAAATGGATCACATCTTGTGCACCTAGGTATTTTATATTCAATCAAAGTAATGCCACTATCTAGATGGCAGTAGCCAGATAGATTTGGATACGATATCGTAACATATATATCGTATGGCATTGAGTTGATGGTTTTGCGTGAGATGATTACAAGTGGAATATTATCGAATAAAATCTCCGATTATCCGTCATCATTGTATTCGCAAGATTAGTTAGCGGTGTATGTAGGAAGAGCTCAATCAACCACCTCTACGGAACCGCTACGCTTCCATCTATACGTTTATGATATCTTCTAACGGTATATATTATTGCAATACCAGTGAAGTCGGAGTGGTCTCTTGAACAAATTATCTACAACAATCACCCATCAAAAAATTGATCACATCTTGTGCACCTTTTCATTCAATACAATTAGCAATGAAGGGGCAGCTATTCTTGTCAATGGATTAGAAAACATTACTACATTGAAGAAAATCTTGCTCAACAGTAATCCGATTGACGATCAAAGTAGTTTAGAAGATAGCTTTTCCGATCTGTTATGCAACACATCAAGTCCCAAAGTATCCATCATTCCAATCACACACTTGTAAAATTATCATTACCATGTACAACTCCGTCAAAAGTTAACTCCTCATTGCATCTGAATAAAGATACTAATAAAAGGCATGTTGCAATTGAAAAGATACTGCAGTACCATCCAAACATTGATATGGAACAGTTATTTGAGTTGGGCTCTGAAGGTGAATGGAGTCTAAGGGCACTTCCGTATATGATTGATTGGTTTGAGAGAGCAATGGAGGCAATGGAAGCGCTAAGATATACAAATAAATCTCACGATGCTGCTGCTAGGGCCTACAAGGAGTTGGTCTTTTTGCTGATCTTTGGAAGCTGTCGATATGAGTTAGGACGTGAGAGGAGCTGCTATATTGTCAGTCGGCGGAAGTTATCAGCAATATACCAGTTTGCCCATGCTATGCCGTTATTGTTTGTGCCTGCCTCTCATGCCAAAGACAAATCAACAATGAAAATGACGAAAAGGTTAGAGATGAAAAGCATGAATAAAGTTGCCACAGATAATTGTTGTGTGATACTGTGAACATACCAAAGATCAGTTGGGTAGTTATTATCTGCTGCACATATCACGGATATGGACACTAGTTCAGGTAAGTTTATTCTTCACCCCCGCCGTCCTATGATCATGCATTCAATACTGTGAGGCTAGATGTCTATACACCATCATCATGTCCTCAAATCAATAATGCATACAATACATGATAACAATTCTACATCAAGAAGCAGCCTCTCAAACTGAGTTTGTTGAGGTTTGTCTTTTCGATGTTGGAATGTTTTCAAGCAGTCAAAAAGCACTCGTTGTTCCCGATATAATTGTACACTGTATCTTGGATGATGAACATTTGTATTTCTCTAATGCCGATTGGATTGACAAAAGGTTGATTAGATTTAGTGTTGGGGGAGACATGTGCTTGGTCATCTGGGATTTGTATACAATTCTCTTACTCACGGGTCAATGAGCCGTCGATCTTGCTTACATTCTGTGTCTGTACGATGCATGTAGTTTTACTCACATCTTGTGTCCTCTGCCTCTGCTTTTATTTACGTTCAAAGGGTAGGAGAAGCAAGTTATGGAAGAACTGATCAATGGGGAATAAGATATACAGTACGTTCATATCTTTGATGAGGGCAGAATTGTTTGTGATATACAACGAGTCAACAACATCCCCTCTTTGAGCTGGCAGTGGCTTATTTTCAATGCCATGTCGGTCGTGCAAATGGGGAAATAGAAATAATCTCATCCAACAACTGCCATCAGATATCTTATTCCATGACGATGGCGGTATAGATTGAGATGAAATATATCTTAATTGCCGTGTCGTGCAATATTGATTGATTATGTTTTCATGTCTAACCAAATAATTTTCTTCTTTCACACATAGGGTAAACTAAAAAGATAACTGTAGGGCCGGCCGGCGCGCGGCAACTGTCAAATCTCGGTATCCTTCTAGAATAGTACAATATTACATGATAGATTATAATTCATACTTTACTCATACATGATATATTGGTATTACAACATAGAACTATTATACTTCTGGTTATCTAGTCAGTACATAGGTTTTATGTTTTCAATGATAGTGGTCCCGTGATTTCATAAAAATTTTGCGCATGTGAATTGTAGAAGTTGCCCTTTGTCTTGTCGACATTGGTACATCAATCCTACGCCTGGAATGCTACGATTCTATCTACACGTTTATGGTATCTTCTAACGGCATATATTGCAATATCAGTGAAGTCCGAGCGGTCTCTTGATACAATTTATCACAACAATCACCCATCAAAATTGATCACATCTTGTGCACCTTTCATATTCAATTGATATCGAATCGAAATGAATAAACGCAGTCGAAAGACGTTAGGTAGAATTAAAACGAATGATAGTATATTGACTATTTTACAGGTTGGACGAGATGACCCGGGGGCAGGTGTATTCAACGCGAGCTCTACAAATGAGTTTTCAAAACTTGGCACAGCTATTGCAGCAAACCAACATCAAAAACGTTACAGCTTCATCTTTATAATCTTCGAGATATTGCATTGACTTCTTCAAACTGTGAATTATATAATGGTCTCATACAGAACTCGTCAATCAAAAGTTTAAACCTCCGTTGCAGAAGTCATAGAAATGCTTTAGATGAAGAATTCATTAATAATGAAGTAGCACATGAAATATTGAGGGTATACCAACAGAATAATAATCTTACATTTCTCAGTATAGAATACGCCAGTCATGGTCATATTCTACAAAATGGGGTTAATAATATACTGGCCACAACTTTGAGACATTGTACAAACCTCAAGAAATTATATCTATGGGAAAGCAATGTAACTGATGAACAAATAATCCCTTTGGTCGACGCAATGAGAGGTCTTCATTCATTAGGATGCCTTCATTTGGCTGGGAATAGAATTGGTAATACGGGGTGTGAGGCAATTAGTATTTTACTTTGTGATCCGAATTCTAGGTTGAACTATCTCAATCTAAGTGGCAATCAGATTAATAATGAGGGTGCAACTACCATTATCAATAGTTTAGCAAGCAATACAAAGTTACAGGAACTTCTCATTGGCGGAAATCCAACAACTAATTCAATTATGCAGCAGTCTTTCTCAAGATTATTATGCAACGTATCAAGTCTCAATAGTATCTATAACTCCAATCACACACTTGTAACATTATCATTATCCGATCTAACTCCTCCACATAATAACGACTTGTTGATACTGAATAAAAGCAAAATCAAAAGTCACGTTGCAATTAGAAAGATACTGAAGTATCACCCGAACATTGATATGGAACAGTTATTTGAATTGGGCTCCGAAGGTGAATTGAGTCTAAAGGGACTACCGTATATTCTTGATTGGTTTAACCGAGCGGGGGAGGCCATTGAGCAGCTAAAGACTTGGAATGCCTATTGCAGCTTTTATGGATTAGGATATGAGAGGACCCGCCATATTGTCAGTCGACGAAAGTTATCAGCAATATACCAATTTGCCCAGGCCATGCCGTTATTGTTTGTGCCTACCTCTGTTACCAAAATCTATTGACATGCATTACTCTCTTTGTTGTATGGAAAGGGCGCTGTCGACACGGTACGATAGACTGCCGATTGCCGATATGATCTTTGCAAAGGTCAAAGGCTACCATAGCTATGCAAACGATACCTATGTCAAATTACCTAGACGGTATCCTTTTACAACAATGATATTGATATTATATTTACCTTATCTCATTCATCTATCCTTTATGTGATGCATGCCATTAATCGATATATATATATATTATACTTATACTTATGTATATAGCAGTGCTATTTAGGTTTATCTTTTAAATGGTAATGGTCCCGTGATTTAAGTAACAATAGTTGGTTAGTTGGCGATGTTGTTGCCTTCTCTAATGTCTATTGGTATTGCAATACAGCACTTTGGCGTATAAAAATCAAGTCATTAGATTAGTATTTAACGATCTTTCGGTTGTTGGCATTTCTGGAATAGTTTGACACCTCTAAGACATAAGACACCAGTACACATCGCCCATCAATAAATTGATGATACGCACATCTTGATTGTGCACTGTTTTATCCAATTGACGTAAAGTATACATTGATACTCCACTACAAATTAGTTACTTTGTCGTCAAATATCGTACGTTATAACGACATATATAGAAGAAACGGTATCAGGCAGACTTGCAATACACCTTAGTACATCAAAATTGCAAAGACGAACAAGTAACCACAAAAATTGCAACACAGTAGCCGAACAAGATGGACGACCGCAGCCGAAAGACGCTGCGTCGAGTTAAGAGAAATGATAAAACATTAACAAAGTTAGAAATCGGGGGTATTGATCGTGACTGTGACTCCACATATGCCACCTTCGACATTAATCCTGACTATGAACCTAACGAGGGTGGAATTGCATCAAGTATTAGTGTTAATGATATGATTAAGTTTGGTACATTTCTCGGGAAGAACAAGTACATCGAATCTTTGACGGTCCATAGACCAACTTATGAACCACGTCCACATTCTATAGATGAAGATGGCTCATTTTTTGACTCGTTAACTCTCGAACAATTACTAGAATATGAAGAAGCATTAAGTCTACCACCTCAGTTTATTGAAGGTCTTGAGAGAAATTCAAGTATTACAAGATTGTATCTCTGTAATACCAGCAATAACAATCGAGGTTTAGATGATGGGAAGGTAGGGTATGACATATTGAAGATCTACCAGGAAAAGGGCAATCTTACCGAGCTTTTTGTTATGAATTGTGTTCTTCCACCATCACTTACTGCAAATACTATCACGAACTGTACAAATCTCATAGAGATTACTTTACTTCATTGCAGCATAACTGATGAGCAACTGTTACCGCTGGTTGAAGCCATAAGGCATACCTCACTCGAGAAACTTTGTTTGTCTACTAATGCCATTCAAAATGTTGGATGCCAGGCCATTTCTACATTACTTGAAGATCATCGCTGCGCCCTAAACACCATTGATCTACATAATAATGCCATTAGCAATGAAGGGGCAGTTATTCTTTATAAATCATTAGAAAACAATACCACATTACAGGAACTTCGGCTTGGCAGTAATCCAATTCGTAATACAGCAGAGGACGTCATTTCAGCACCTGGTTATAGTATACATACATCAAATCACACACTTGTGACATTATCATTGCCCGATCAAGTTCCTCCGAACATTAACGACTTCTTGATATTGAATGAAGATACTAATAAAAAGCAAGTTGCAATTAGAAAGATATTAAAGTACCAATGCCATCCTAATCTCGATATGAGACCCCCTGACATTGATGTGGAACAGTTATTTGAATGGGGATCCAAAGATGAATTGAGTTTAAAGGCATTGCCGTATGTAATTGCTTGGTTTAAAAGAGCAATGGAGGCAATTGTATCAGCTAGGGATAAGGAATGGTCAATATTCGATGGAAGCTTGCAATATGGAAAATTTGGATACGATAGGATTGTCAGTCAACGAAAGTTGTCAGCAATATACCAATTTGCCCAGGCGATGCCGTTATTGTTTGTGCCTAGTACCTCTGTTACCAAAGCCAAAGACGACACATCAAAGAAGAGCCGAGTTAAAATGGAGAGCATGAATAAAGATGCCACAGAGAAGTGTTGTGTGATACACTGATCACGAGAGAGATGCCCGGTACATACGAGATGACTACAGGTGAGTCTCTTCTTCTATCTTTTATTCCCCGCCCCACTCTATGCATTCAATACTGTGAGGCTAGATGTCTATACCATCATCATGTCCTCAAATCAATAATGCACACAATACGTGATTACAACCACTCAAGAAGCAATACCTCTCTTACTGAGTTTGTAGAGGTGTAGCTCTTGATGTTGGAATGTTTTCAAGCAGTCAAAAAGCACTCGTTGTTCCCGATATAATTGTAACTTTCTCTTGGATGATCAACATTTGTATTCTCTAATGCTGATTAGATTGACAAAAGGTTGATTTGATTAAGTATTGGGAATGCATTGTTCGTTCGACTGGGATATGTATACAATTCTCATACTCACGGGTCAATGAGCCGTCGATCTTGCTTACATCCTTCTTCTTTTTATATGTCTTGTATGTTTTGCTCACATCTTGTGTCACTGCTGTTTTAATTTACGTCCAAAGGGTAGGGATGGGTGGCATATGCATGAGTTTATAATGGGGAGTAAGATATACAGGTACGTCCATGTCTTTGAAAGGTAGCAGAATTGTTTTGTGATATACAACGACTATACAACAACATCCCCTCTTTGAGCTGGCAGTGGCCTTTTCTTTTCATGCCATGTCGGTCGTGCTAATGGGGAAATAGGAAACGATACATCTCAACCAACAACTGCCATCAGATTTCCATTTCATGACGATGGCGGTATAGATTGAGATGACATATCTTACTTGCCGTGTATTATTATTGTTTGGTTACGTTGTGATATCTAACAATATACTTTACTTATTTAACACATATAAGCTGAAAAGAGATAGAAGGTGGCGATAGTGTCGGTAGAATCATATGCCGTGCTTGGGGTGCTATAATATCACAAGTGGATCATATATCAAAGCAGCCACCTACACACTACCTGAATAAGGAATGAAATTGATATTGAATTACATTGGAATTACCATTAAGTAGGCAGTAGGAAGGAGAAGTAGAAGTGAGAAGAGAGACGAGTTGGTCACTCAACCTTTTAACCTACATACCTCTACATACCCTCCGATCACTCAAAACACATCACTTCTACTTTACTTCGTTACTGCCTCCTCAACCTTTATATAAAGTCAAGACCGTCCTGTTTCGGCATGCATTAGCAGGGAAGCAATTGTACCACACAGCAACACAACGAACAATGATGACGTCGGTGGCAGATTTTGATCGATCAAATCCATTATTTGAGAGAAATGTAGTTTCATTTGAGGTAGTAACAACACCAACATCTACGAACAACAACAATGCTGCTTCCTCTACCAACAATGCCAATGAGAACAAACGTAATGGCAACTTTACAGTACGAATCCTAGAAGGTCGTAGGTCAGAAACGAATAGCAGTGGAGGGGAACGTGTCATTCGATTTGAAATGTCAAATGAATGTAACTTGGTAGATGATTTCTCGTCATCTACACATCATCAGCAGCAATGCACACCAAGTCGTAGTAGAACACCAATCATTCATGCACCATTCATGACCGTAGACCGAGGAGGACAAAGTCGTCACTCCACAATGATGCAAGGAGGCCCACCACCTTACCATCAATCTCCACACACGAGATCGTCACATCCAAAACAGAAATCACTAAACCTTCCAATTGAATTGTACGAACTAGAAGTTGGAGAATCCGACTTTGCGGCTTTACGAAGGGATCAGGCATTACTTGTAGACTTTAATAGCTTTTCTGATTCGTTAATATCCTTGTTGCAGTGTTGTGAATTGGGTAGTGACGAAGGTGGTTATTCGTCTACTCATCAGCAGACGTTTCAAGAGACATCTAATCAATACGGTCAACAGCAGCCTTATGACGAATCATCTGGTGGTGGATGGAATGGTAATGGTCAAGGAGGAGGAATCTCAAGACAATCCATGACGGGGCAGCAGCAACATCAGTGGGGAAGTAGTAACAACAGCAACACGTGGAGGACACCCTCATATCAACAAGGAGGACTGAACTATCACGGACAACGAATGATGTCATCACCATTTGCCAAGATGAACTGCTCTACAAGTATGCCTGTTTCAACCTACGCGTGTAGATTAGAAGTAGATGCTTCATCGAACGATAGTATGCAACAGCAGTGGAGACAGAACAGCACCCAACAGTCTAACACACTACATGCTCGATTTAGTATTGTGGAGTCGAATCAGTTTCGTGAATTGACGCATTTGGCATTGAATTTGAATGTTGGTACTGACAAGTCTGTTCGTTGCTACCTCTCTTCAAGGTATGTTTGTTGTTATGTTGAGGTGTATCTTCTATTCATCTACGACTCTGCTTCTTACACTCTTCCTCCCCTGCACCCTACGTCAACAGACTCAGTCAGACCATGCTCCAGAATAGAAGTATTGAGGCCTTGTATGCCGAGCAACAACAACGTTCTGATACTGCCGAGACGAATCTCATTCGTCTAAACAAGAGATTACAAGATCTTACACAATCATCAGAAGTTGAAAAGAATCAGATTCGTTACCAAGCAGAAGAACGACTTCAGACTGAGAGTTGTACTCTTCTTGCCGAGGCCAACAAGGCAAGGGCAGCCAAGGAGGAAGAAATCAAGGCATTGAATGATAGAAATGAGAAGAATCGACAAATCCTCGAGAATAAGATTGAGGTATTGTCGTCAACAAATGCCAAGCTCAACTCTGACAAGATGGCAAGTGAGAACGAGAATGAACGACTAGCCACCAAGCTGAGCTACACTGAGACTACCAACAGCACACTGACAAATGAAGTGAATACACTACAAAGTCAACTCAAGCATGTATCAGAAGAGAAGACAACAATCGAAAAGAGTTTACATCAACTCCAACTTGAACTGACATCTCTTGCTCAGAGTAACAACAATCAAGAACGAACAATCTCTCAGGCAGAAGCACTACGAGTGTCGGCAGAACAAGTCTCTTCCAATGCAAAGCAAACTCTATCAAGACAACAATCACAATTGGAAGAGCTGAAGCGTAGACTTGAGGAGTCTGAGCTTGAGACAGCAAAGTATAAGGATCTTACATCACGGTATCAAACGAATCGACTTGAAATGAAGAAGAGAATCAAGGAAAAGGTTGAAATGATACGTGAACAAGAAGATGTTCTCATTGTCAAGGAGAAGGAGACGACTGATTTGAAAAGTCGTGTGAAACGTCTTGAAGAAGAGTTGCACAAGTCACAGACTGAGAAGAGTACCATGTCTCGAGATCTTAGTACAGCAAAGAAGCAAGCGGAAGATGATAAGAAGAAGCTTGAGAACAATCAGCAGGTTAGTGTTGGTTTGAATTTTGGGTGTGTATGTATGTTTGTCTTAGCTTGATATACACTCATCCTTTACCTCTCATCTCATATATGTAATATCAGGTCATTGCATGGCTAAATAAGCAAGTCAACAAATCATCAAGTAGTGGAGGAGGAACTACTACATGGCAACGAGGACTCGAGGCAGCGGCTGCAAACAACAACAACAACAGCAGCAGTAGCATGACAACAAGAGCTCTTCCAACTCCTGCAGCTAGTAGTGCGGCTGCCTTTCCTACGCCTCTTACAACAAATAGTCAAGCGTCGTCGGCTGCTCTATCTCGTCTCTTGCCTAATAATGCAGTGGCTACTCCATATCAACGTTTACATGTAACGCCTGATTTGAAACCTGGTATTAGTGTTGGTGATGGTAGTGGTATACCACAACAGCTTCATCCTGGGCCTACTCCTTACTCGATGCCTCTTAACCGTCCAACTTGAATAGGAAATGCATATGAACTCTTGCTATGCGAAGGGCAGACCAAAGAAAGGCGGAAATACAAGAGGATACAAGTAGACCACACATACAATTAATGTTATTATCTGTTACATTGACTATCAGGCTTTGACCATCTCGAATCTTTACTAACTACTCCATCCCTAGACAACAGGCAGCTTTACAATCAATACGCTTTGCTTCTTATCAAAGCTTGCATTACCCAATGTTGAATCGACTGTGTAGGGTAGAGTCAACTCGAGTTTGTATCTACACTTGTCATCAGGCATAATCTTGAGTTCCTTCTCACTCACGTCAAGATTAATATCAGTCGCAGATGTAGTAGCCTTGTCAAGATGGATGTGAACAATGAGTTGTTTAGGCCTACGACTTGTTGTTGACTTATCATTCGTCTGTTCTAACATATCAAACACTCCCTGTTCTACAATCTTGTACTTGGGAATGATCAGTTCGTCTTCTTTGTCATTGCCATTGTGGTTAACTGCCGTGCCGTCGTCTGTCCTCGAGCTCTTCTCCTTGCCCTCCTCCTTCTCCTCCTCGGCCTTCTCAACAACAGCAACACTGCTGCTAATCATCAAGGCTTTTGGTTGAGCACCACTTTTGTACGAGATACCCTTGAGAATTGTATATCCTGGAAGCATAACAACCTCATCGCCTGATGATGTGAATGAATTCACTACGGCATCCTTGGCAATATCGACAACGAGGCTGAGAAACTCTTTCGAACCGTGTGCTCGTCTCAATGTCAATGGATGAAAGCAGCAATCAAATGTTGCCACTAGGTTCTTCTTCCCCTTATCGTGTTCCATACGAAGAGGACCAATAACAAAGGGCACAGACCAATTAGATCCATCTGACGCACTTGGCTCGTCAACTTGCTCCGAGTGAACAATGTTCAAGAAGAGCTTATTCGTAGCATTGTTGTTATCTTGTTCTCGTTTCTTTTTGTGCATACATTTGACAACAAAGCCAGATGATGGACGGACCAATGCTTTGCCCGTAGGCAGTTCATTCTTTGCCTCCAATTGAGCAATGTACTTTTCTTGTTCTTCCTTGAACTCTGGGTTTGATATCTCAGAGACGTAGTCACTCAACAATTTGCAAAAGTCTGCATCCTTAAAGGCTGTTTCCAACTGTTTGGCTTCCTCTGCTGTGAGCTCAATGTCATTGTTGGCCTTGTCTTTGTTTTTAGTTGTAGTTGCTGTGGTTGTAGTTGGCATTGTTTATATTGAGTGAGTGAGAGGAGAGTGAGAGTGAGGTAGTCTTCTCTGTTATGTATTAATAGAGTATGTACATACCTAGCTTAAGACATAAGATACATACAATAGTAACAAAAGATATGATCAGTTCATACAGGAGGACTCTAGTCGTTATACACTATGAACCAATGCACTACACCCTCACATTCCCAACAGTACTTAAACTGATGATCATCACCAATATCTTCTCTTCATCAGTTTCTCGTGCCTCTACAAGCAGCCCACCTTCCTCTTCCTTCCTGTGGTAGCTTTGGCTTTCCTACTCTCGTAATCAAATAATGATGGCAAACATCGAACAAGTTGATAAAGTACGGAGTGACCGGTATCATCTCTCCCCGTCCAACCCAATGCATGAGGTAGTACCCCAAGTTCCATACCCATAAATTCCTGCATATTGTCTTCCCCGTTTGCAAAGTGGTATTGGATAATCTTCTGACGTGCAACCTCAAACTTGTTCTCGTTTTTATTCAATTCAAAGCAAGAAGATAGATCGTCAGGGCAGTGACTTGAATGGTTGCCCAAATTTACCGCCTGAATAGTATGATTGGATGCAAAGATACTCTCTATGTCCTCTTTGTTGCAAAGAAGGTCCTCTAGGACGTCATATCCTCTAGGAGTGATCACATTATTGTATCCAAGGTATAAAATCTTTAGACTGGTGTTGTTTACCAGCTCACGTGCAAAAGCAACTACCACTTCATCAATTTCACCGTAATGATCATGATCACCAACGTACAGATTCTCCAACGAGTTTGGCCTCCGGAGGAGAGTTGCTAGGGCAACCATACCCACAGGAGTGATTAACTGGTTGCGCACCAATTCTAAAATCTTTAATGAGCCCAAACAACTGGTAGAAGCATTAACAATTGAAGTAACACCATCATCGTTGATATTGTTACCAGATAGAAAAAGGTGCTCTAATGAGAGATTGGAGTTTCTTAGCGTGTCGAAGAACGATTGCCAACCAGTGGGGCTAATTGATACATTACCAGAAAGATCTAGTCTCTTCAGTTTGGTGTTGGTGCAAAGTGCACTTGCAAGTGTACCTGCAAGTTCATCATTAATGATACTACTGTTTGAAGAATAGAATCCTGTTCTTAGATCAACGTTCTCCAACAAGGAACTGGGATTGCCTAAATACCGAATGAGAGGAACAAATCCTGCCCTTGTAATTGATTCGTTCTGGTCGAATTTCAGTTCCCTCAACGATGAGTTATTACCCAAGGCATCAACCAGTCCTGTGACACCCTCATCATCAACGTTACTATCACGGAGGTCAAGTTTTGCCAATACAGACGTGGAGTTTAGTAAAGGTGATAGTAATGACCTCCAATCGTTGGTCTTAAAGTAGCTAATATTCAAAGATTGCAACGATTTGATTTTGGTAATAGCAGTAGCTGCACCATCATCAAATTCATTGTTACATAAAGTGAGTGTATCCACAATCGTTGTTAATCCTTGGAAGATGGCTACCCAGCCAGCTGATGATATTGATCTGATTCCGCGGAGGGATAACTTTTTCAATCCCGTGCTCTTTGCTAAACCACTACCCAATGCATTTGCCCCTTTATCGTATATAAAACTGTAGTCTAGATTGAGCTCTTCTAATTTTGATAATGATTGTAATAGGTGACCCAACTTAATGCACCAATTAGAATCCTCGAAGTAAATGCAATCTCCAATGTCAAAGCTCAGCTTTAGCTCCTTCAAATTCAAATGTGATTCCAAACCAGCAACTACTTTTGATGCCAATTCATCTAGATCATCATCTTCGTTTCCGTTTATGCTATCCAGAGTGAACTTTCTCAGAGATTTGCCTTTTAGTAGAGCATTACCCAGAAGTGAAGCACTTCTTGCAGTGAGGTAAAAGTTGTCCACTTTAAAAGAAAGTACACGATTGTGCTGAAAACAAGGAAATAATAAATCCATCATATCTCCGCTATCAATCATGTCGCCATTCAGGGTAAAATGCCTAAGAGTTCTATTCATAGAGACTGCACGAAGTAACACCTTAATATTTGATTCATTGTCTGCTTCGTTTTGAATCATAATATTTATAGACAGCGATTTGATATGCGTGTTTGCAGATATGGCGCTAACACCCTCTTGCTCCCAATCAACCTCATTAGCATCATAGCTATCTTCTTCGTCATCGCTATCGTCATCACTTCGAAATAACACATTCAGTTTTTTTATGGTTGGGTCATTCTGTTTCAATCTGTTCAATATGTCTTCATCTAGATTCCATTCCTTATAATTACTATCATCAACGCTGGCATCATCATCATCATCGGCTAATACTAAACTATTACCATCAATATCTTCCATTGTTGCATATGTTTATTGTGAGTAGTAGATGGTACAACCAGAAAAAAATGATAAATTATGATAATATGCGTGTATCTTTATTTCTTCCCGTATGTCACTGCCGCCGCCAACAAATAGTAACTGATTAGTCAAAAAAGTTGTATGGATATCCAGTATGTATTGTTCTAATACAAATATCGTAGACAATACCAAAGCCAATCAACAAATCAACAATAACAAAGTTGTGTATAGTTGGGAGTCCTCAGTACTAAGTGGGAAGAGAGCTTTTTCAATACACAACCCAAGTAGATAGTAACCTATAGTAACTTTGACTGGCTGGCACGAAGCTCCTCAAATCTCAAATACGCCTCCCGATATATCGCCTATACAGCCAGCTGCTGTCTATTATTATCGTTATTTATATAGACGAGTTTAGCTGTAGATTGTTATCCACAAGAAAAGATAAATTGCGAGAGATTAGCTGAGAGTATACTAGCTGACATTATGGTTTGATAACCTCCTCGCCTCGCTCGTATGACATACAGAACGATACAATTATCATATTATTGCATAATATTGAGTAACGATATACTATCGCTGGCCCCCGAGTGAACGAGATATTTAGTACCACTTTTTTACAACTCTGGCGATGAGTTTGATTTGATGACTTAGTACTACTTTAATAATAATGTCTACTCATACCTCGGACGAAGTAGAATCAAATAAAGCGTTGAAGACTTCTATGTCTAGACAAATTGATAGTATTGAAGGGCTAGAACAGCTTCCATCAGATGATATACTACCAACAGCAGATCCATCAACAATCTTTGATGATAGTTTAGAAAAGAAACAGAATGAGAAGAACGAGAAGAACTTAACAAGAGGTATTGAACTACTTGATAGTGATAATAATGACGATGAAGGACCAGCATTAGATCCTAGAATTGTACATGATGATAGTTTGGATAAGGTTAGAGAAAAAGAGGCTGCAGCGTCAAGGTTAACTTCGACGGAGTCTTCAGTACAACAAACAGCAAGCACAAACGTACAAACTCATATGAATGTACCATTAAGAGCTGATGTTGTTAATCAAGGAGTAAATAGTACCAATACAGATGATTTTGATAATGATAATAGCTATAATACTTTAGAACAAGGTATCAACTCGGAAGAACAATCACAGAGAGATACTCTGGGGCAACTTTCACAAACACAGAGAAGACAAGGAGCAAATTTAGATATAGAACCAGGTAGAGGTAGAAGAGATGAACACACCTCTACTACACAAGGTAGAAGTTTAGTTGGACGGATTGCAAATAGTTTATTTCCAAGGATATATCATGATTCAGAAACATTAGTTGAGGCAACATTAGTTGAGTCCACAGTAATGGGAGAAATAGTAGAAGCACGTCGTGTTGGATTCTGTGCACGGAATTGGAAAGGTATTGGTGTTGTATTAGTTTGTATATTGATTGTTTTTGCAGTGTTACTGTCGGTATCATTAGCTACACATAATAGAAGACATCCCGACATGACGTATGAGCCGTCTGAACAGCCATCCGCACCACCGTCATTTGATCAGAGGCCTACCTTTGATATTGTTCGAGAAAGGGGGCATGTACTTTGTGGAGTGAGCAATGGTACAATTACCATTAGTGGGGGGCGGATTTTGCATTTGGTAAGTGCATGTTTGGTTATATGTATCGTTCCTTGTATATCTCTTTGGCTGACGATTAACTTTTTGCACATTTTTATTCGGGGAATAGTGCCAAGCAGTTGCAGCGGTTATCTTTGGAGACCCTAACAGATACGAACCGGTGAATTCTACTTATCAGTCTCGGTTTCATCAGTTAAATAACCGAGAACTTGATCTATTACTACAGGCAGACACGCACACGCTCGAAAGAGAAGTTAAGGAGAGGAGTACAGGGGTTGGATATACATTTAGTTCTCCTTATTATTACGATGGGCTAGCCTTCATGGGAAATGAAACATATGTCAAGTGTGCCGAGGATCAAAGAAGATACGGGGGGTGCACTTCACTCAACATTTGTGTACTTCAAGATACAACGGGACACGACGTTATGATTCAACACTTCCCCTCCGACTTTATAGTAGTTACATCATCTTATGATGAGATGGTACAAATGATTAGGGTCGGACGTTGCAACGTACTCAGTGAACTCCGGTCGGGATTGACCTATCTTGCATCTCATGAAGAGGCCAAGGATTTAGGATTGATTGTTGGGGATAAGACTTTGTCTAAGAAGCCACTAGCCATCGTTACCCGTCAAAACGATAGAGAATTCAGTGATATCATTAATTGGGTCATGCAAGCGTTGTTCTTCGGTGAGGAGCAAGGCATTACAAACAATACATCACTCTGCCAAGATTATTCAGCCACCATTGGACTTGAAACATCCGACTTGAACTTTCTCAATGCAGTGTATTGCGTTGGTAGTTATAGTGATATCATCTTGTCCAACAGTGTACGTCATCGAGGGATGAATCAGATCAATAATGGCACAAATGGAATGATTTATTCTATACCATTCGGCGAGATACAATATCCTAATGCTATTGCTAATGATACATGTCTATGTGATATGAGAGACAAAGGTTCATTAAAATGTGGAGTATTGGTACCACGAGGTTTCAATGGCAACCTAACATCAAGTGACAAACTAGTGGGTATGAATATAGATTACTGTCGTACATTGGCAGCGGGTTTATCGAATGGTGATGCCACATCAGTTGATATTTTGACCTTCTTCTTGGAGGAGGATGCTTATCTTGCACTGAAGAACGGAACAATTAATATACTTGCTGGAGCTAGAGTTCACAAGAAGTATGACTTTGACAGTTCGTATCACTTTAGTACTCCCTACTTCTATGGAGATGAAGCTGCTAACGAGAACTTGACCATATATGCCCTGGCAACCCTAGAAGATGATACACTTTTCTCATCATTCGTGAATGCCATTGTAATAGCTACGATATATGCAGCAGAGAATAGTATTGAGCAAGACAGAAGTACCGAGATGCCACTGATTTATCTTTTTGGAGGTGCGTTTACCTGGGCACTACGAGATGCTCTAGCCTACAGTGGAAACTATGACGAGCTCTACATGAGGAATTTTGGTGATGTTTTAGAAGAAGATAGGGGCCGAAATGCTTTGAATGAGTGGAGTGATCCTCAAATACATTCCATACCCGGCTTAGCGTTATAATAATAATGGACAGATCACATCATCTCAAGGTTTGTCATCAGATCAAGGTTAAATATCATGTACCTCAATTGTAATATATTATCGATGCCCAATTCTACCCAAAAGCCAAGCAAGAAGATCATCAAAACCACACCAACTCTATAATACTATTAAAAGTTATCGGATATACAAGCATTGGGTAACAATAATTTCAATTATGATCTAGTTTACTGACAACCAGATTACCATACAATACAGCCAGAAGGACACAAGTTATGGTTCTTGTTCCCATTGTTATTACCTCCGCCGTTGTTACCCTTCTTGATGTAGCAATCAACATCATATTTACGGTCGAGCTTGTTCTCGTTAATTGGGACTATCCATACCTTGCATTCTTTACCAGGAGAGTAGTACTGATACCCGTAACATGTGCCTGAGTACTTGTTACATTTGTTCTTGCAAGTATCGCGGGAGACATTAGTGTGCAGCTTGTAGTCAT
>Ga0214477_100321_pt1 | contig 34467 bp, 27 predicted proteins | sample M1_20Mar14CPVII9_FD_165058 | JGI IMG/M metagenome (GOLD analysis project Ga0214477, IMG submission 165058) | Marine eukaryotic communities from Monterey Bay, California, United States - M1_20Mar14CPVII9sort6BwellC16 | ecosystem: Environmental > Aquatic > Marine > Unclassified | place: USA... | reverse complement strand
TGATCCTACAAAGTTTAAAATTAAAATTACTCAATGAATTCTTTGTCATCCGTGACACCACTGGCATATTTGAGATCGCAAGAAGACGTAGATAACGATAGTGCTATTGGTGTTACCGATAACATGCAATGAAGAATTTTGCTTTTTACTAAGGTCGGTGCGTAGAAAAAAGTTTCTACGTAAAAATGAAGAAATCACGAGATCGCCGGGGCGTAAATTTCTACTTCCTAAAAAATAATTGAAGGTGCACCGTCTTTTAAGTAACAGCTACTTTAGGCCACACAATCATACAACTTAACCGCAAATAAAACACATGATGGATGAATATTTCAACGAAGAAGATTTAATCAACGATTACATTAATGATGTAGAAGAAGAACCACCCTACGATGATGAATATGACATGGGAGAACCAACTTCCACCAATAATAACAATAATAATGTTATTAGTACAGTGGGTGGCAACGCAATGGCAGATAAACATGTGAAAGGTGGTGATATTGCCGATAAGAATAATAATTTTGGTACTAACAATCTCAACCTTGGTAATAATTTAACACAACCCAATGTTAACAATGTTGAAGAAGGTATACCACAATCTATATCAACTTCAAATTCACCAGGTACTAAATCACAATCATCACGTGTAACAACTTCACCATACCCTAACAATACTGACAGTGATTTGTATGGTATGGAACGTTACACAGGATTATCATCATGGCGTACTTCTAACAACAAAGGTGTAAAAGATAAAGGTGGTGCAACTACCATGGAGGCTACTTCTTTTAAAAAAGTTAATCCAAATAACAATACTACTGCAGGTGGTAAAGGTGTAGAAAGTGATGATGATTTGTCAATTGATAGTGATGATTTAGATCAGGGTCGTAAACGTGTTGCCGATAATCCTTCCAACAATAACGGAGGTGGAAGGTATGGATTAAGTGGCAAGGGCGGTGAGGCACAATTGGTACGTTATCGTGAGAAGGCTGAATTAGTTATCTTGGGACGTTCATGGGGTAGTGTTAGTAAAAATATTAATGTTGGAGAAAAGGAGGATGGTAGATGTTACTACACTAATCAAACATTACCAAAGTTGGGTGAGGATTCTATGCCTATAACATTATTGGATGGTACTATTACCTTTGTGAAACGTAATGCTAGGTATAATAATGTTGCTACTTCCTCATCTAATAATGATGAGAATGGTATGGATTTAGAAGAAGGAGAGAAGAAAGAAGAAAAGAAGAAGAAAGATGAGGGGTGTTTGCTAGGCGTGCCTATTAGTGAATTAGTCCGTCGTGCTGATATATTACAAAAGAGGGCTATATTACGTAAGGTGGAACGGGAGGCACGATATGGTAAGATTGTTGCCAATACTGATAATGATGCAGACGAGAATGGGGCTAATAACGATGAAGATGATAACGAGGATAAAGATGAGACAATGGAAGATGCCAACAAGGAAGAAAAAGAGTCTGACAAACAACCATCACCAACACCCATAAAAAAGAAGAAGAAGAAGGTATCATTCAAACAAGAAACTCAAATCCTAAATAAGAAACGTCAAGAACATAAACAGGCATTACAGCAACAACGGTTATGGGTTGACAAACATGCTCCGACGTCTATATCACATTTGTTGTCAGATGAACGTACCAATCGTGAAGTATTACGAACATTAAGGGGATGGGATCCATATGTTTTTAAGAAGGATGCACCGATGCGGCCTACACCTGCTTGGACATCTAATAAGTATGGTGCTGATAAGGATGGTGGTGATAAGAATAAACCATGGGAAAGTAAGAAGAAGAAGAAACAAGACAAAGATGGTGATGATGGTGACAATAATACGAATACCCGTGCAGATGTTCGTCCTGATGAGAATAATCGTGTTATCCTCCTCTCGGGTCCACCAGGTGTGGGTAAGTCAACCTTGGCACATATTGTCTGTAAGCATGCAGGATACCGTCCTATTGAAGTGAATGCCAGTGATGAAAGGTCAAAGGATGCATTGACGGAACGTGTCACACGTGCTATGGAAAGTACAACACTTGATCTTGGTAATATGGGTGGTGATAATGAACGTGGTGGTGGAGAACGGAAGATAAGTAGTAGTATTCGAAAGGGCGGTAAACCAAATTGTATAATCTTGGATGAGATTGATGGTGCCGATGCCAAGGCATCAATAGCGGCACTTGTCGATATTATCCGTGCTGATATCCCTCCATCGGGTGCTGGTACAGGAGGGAAGGGGAAGAAGGCTAAGGGTACAACTTACCTCCGTCGTCCAATCATTTTGATTTGCAATCACAAGTATGCACCGGCTTTGCGTCCAATCTTGCCATATGCACGTCAGTTTGATGTACAACCACCTAATCCTGAACGGTTAACTGGTCGGTTACGTGCCGTGTTAGCAGCCGAACACATGTCCGTGGTAGCTGGTGGTATGTTGTTACATCGTTTAGTTGCAGCCACGGGAGGTGATGTACGTAGTTGTCTCTATGCTTTACAGTTTGCCAGTGCTAGGGCACGTGAGTTGGCAGTTAAGAAACGTGAACGTGAGGGTATACAAACAGGAGATGGTGATACTGCCATCATGGTGGATATATCATCAACATTAATGGCTGCACTGGGAGATAATGGCAATGGTATGAAAGATATGCAAAGTGATGTAACAAGTACGGTTGCAACTGTATTTCGTAAGGCAAAGGCAAATCAGAATAAACGTCAAAAGACATCAAAGGGGTCCAAGTCGTCTTCAACGTCAAAGGGTGTTGATGTTGTTCTCAAGGCCGTGGATCACTTTGGTGATAATTCCAAAACGTTGGATTGTCTTTTCATGAATGTTAACCGTGTGTCATATGTCGATCCTACACTTGACCGATGCTGCTCTGCCTTTGAATGGCTGTCGGGAGCAGACACACTCCGCTCTCACAAGTCAAATGTTGCAATGAACAATAGTGCTGAACATCATGTGATGCAAAAGTCTTACATCCCATCAGCTGCGGCGGCGATTCATTTACTGTGTTGCATCGAGACACGTCCGGATTTGACATTCTCGACAAGACCATTATCGGATTGTCATTATCAGAATCAGGCAAACGTTTCATTGGTGCATAGATTCGTTGAGGGGTTAACTCCACGATCTAGACGAGGAGTAGGTGGTGGAACTGATACAATTGTAGCCGATGTCATTCCGTATGGCCTATGGTTACTCTCTGCTGGTGACGGCAAACATGCCTTGTCAAGACCAGTGTCATCCGTGGATATACTCAGTGCCGAGGAGAAGCTTGCATTTAGTGCACATGTGGCTACTCTTCGTGCACTAGGACTGACCTATGTCAAGGACCAAGCGGCTGCCTTTGATTCATATTCCCCAACTGAATCCGCAGAAAATGTTCGATTGGAACCAGAGATTGACAAACTTGTCAAATATGAAGAAATGAACGAACATTGTGGCCGACGGGACATCCCTCCTCTTCTTAAGGAATTGCTAGCACATGGAGCATCAGTTGCTGCAATGAGGGAACGTGAGAGTCAAGCACAGATTGCACAACAAGAGGCTATAGTAATGTGGGGAGAGAAAACGAAGCAAAAGCCACAGGTCGAGGAGGATGTTGCTTTACCGAAACAACAAGTTGCAGAAAAGCTACCAAGTACCACACCCAAGAAACAACCTGCAAAAGCTGGGTCTAATACTTCGGCAGCTAAGAATTTCTTGGGCTTCCGAGCAGCCAAGGCAAAGGAGGCTAAGAGTGCTGCTCGAGCTGCCAGGGTTGGATTTGATCGAACGAAGAAGGTCAAGCTTTCCAACTCGGGTAGTGGAGTTGAGATAACCAAGGTTATTCGATTCAAGTATCAAAAGGGATTTACACAAGCTGTTCGTGCTCCTTGTCAACTAGAGGATTTGCTTTGAGAGTTTGAGAAAGATAAGTATTGAGGAGGTCGCATTCTCTCAGTTCTTTTTTTACAAAGAAGTTTGCTTTAGATTGACTTGCAAATTAATGAGCCGTGCCTCTCAAAGAAGCCCCATACGTCTCACATCTAGTTTAATTAAGCAACGTCTGCTCCTCTCATCATCAATTGAGATAACATATCTTTTATTTCTTCCATTGTCTTTTCCATCCTATCAACCTTGCCTTCAATTGACTCAATTTTGCCCTCCATTGCACCTACCTTACTCTCAATTACCCTGCCCTGGCTTTCCGCAGATTCAACTTTACTCTCTACCAACTTGACTTGGTTCTTCATATCATCAAACTTATCGTTCACCACTTCCTCAACAGCAAGAAGATTGCGAGTAAAGAGATCTTCTTCAGATACCTCGGGCTTTGCTTGTTTGGCCTTCTTGGACTTCTTTGATTTGGAATCATTCTCCCTAGGCTGCCCGGGGTCCATATCGAGCTTCACAGCAATAACATCTACTGTACCCTGCAGGGCAATCATTCGATCTCTTAGTGCCGAAACAATACTATTCATATCAACTTGCTTGTTCATAATCTCAACCTCTTTCACCATAATTTTCTCCTCATTTTCAATAATTGTCTCCTGTTTGCCAACAAATGATTCAGATGTGAATTCAACATTAAGCGAGAAGGGTCCTTCTTCTAGGCGACGACCAGAAACACCTAATATATTTTGACAAGTAGAACTTAGTTGTCCTGTTATTGTTCCTGGTAGTGCATTATAGATTTGAATTCCAAGGAAGCTGGACATACAATTTGTCTACCAAAGGTTGATTGATTGTGTTAGGGCTTCATAAAGTGTATGAAATGACAAAAGTACAGCATCATAGACTTACGTATCCATTTACATCATTGGTAATGTCCTGATGTCTGTTTTGCAACTCTTCACGCATTTGTGTATGTTGCTTTATAGTGTTATTTGTCATTACACCAAGAGCATCGTGGATCCTACAAGCAGTGGAGTTCATTGTGAGACGAGACGAACAATTGAATAACAAGTGTAGGAAGAACATCAAACTCACCATCTAAATTGACCCTTTGTATTATCGTAAATTGCTTTCGTATAATCACGTACTTCTACACTTCCAGTTTCTTTGATAGACCACTCGAAAATGACATTATCCAAGACTTCATGTCTGGAGAGATTGTTTGTTAGGTTGATATTTAGAGTTTCGACAACAACAAAAGAAGGAAGAACTTACGCTACTTTGATTGACCAATGGGCCAGCCACAAGTAATTCTTTTGTGTATTTGACAACAAACTTGTAACGTGCTTCTTTGACTCACATGCAAGAAGTTTTGTTTTTAGTACAAACGTTGACTTGATACTCAATTTGTGCTTCATCATACAAGCGTTGTACTTGAAGTTGGTTTTAACGGCACCTTTTACGATTCCTATTCCTGCAGCGACCTTACCAAATGTGAATCCGCCTACATTGAGCAGCCCATCACAAACATTCTTACTGAGTTCTTTTGTATTTAAGCTTGTTTCATAAGCAACTTTTTGTGAATGACACCCAACAGCTGCAGCTTTCAATTTAGCATCCTCCATAGCAATATACTTGTCTATTGCATCCTTAGCACTGCCCCTGGCAAAACCCAGTGCCTTCCTTGCTACTTCTTCAGCAGTAGATCCTTCTGAATCTTCCACATCTACATCTGCATCGTTGATTGGTATCTCCTTCGGCAACTCCTGAAAGAAGAGAGGTTTATCCTTGGGATACCTATAGTGTTGTTACAAGTTAGTCATAGGACAGGATCACAAAGAAATACACTGACATAAACATCTATTGCTCACTTACACAATCTCATTGTACTTTACTTGCTCAAACTGTACCGGACCATTACTTGCAAGATCTTGTAGGAACTGCACATCTTCAAAAAACTCATCACAGAGTAACGCGTCAAACGTCTCACAAACCTCATAATCATTGTAGTAATCTGCATCATAGTCAAGTGCTTCACGCGCTCGTTCACACTGCTCCTGATCACTAGGGTCATAAATTTCAACTCCTTCTGCTAGTGCCCACTCTTCGAATGATGGATTATATCCATCTTCTTCCTCGCGAGGTCTGGCATCTATACATTGTTGTAACGTAACGCAAGCAGTTCGAAAGAATTGTCCTCCACCATTGTGACAAGCCTCAGCAGACATACCCATGTACCAAAAACCCCTGTTGTTACATTTCATTCCAGCTTCAGAGCGAGCTGCAGTGTACTATTGTGAGAGATATTAGAGATTTGTGAAAGTTGTAAGATGATTATGTATGCGTGACCATGACGCGAATAGAGCTAAACTATCAAGATGCTTTTACTTACATGATATCCCCAAAATTTAGTGGTACGATCTTCTGTGGGTATGTCTAAGCAACAATAACCAGGCAATAAGTCATCTACTGTTGGTTCCGCAGGGAGAGGCCAAACATAACGTTCATGCTTGGTTAATAGTTCTAGGCGACAAAAGTCCCAAAACTCATAACATTCGGGATTTGTTGTACTATCATATGGATTTGTTTCATTATCAAGCCAGGCGATTTGACAAGTCTCAATTTCAATACCATTATCATCATTACAAGTCGGTCGAGGATACTCCCACTCTGGATAAATTTCATCTAACTCATTGCGGCAGTAGTTCCAGAAATTGTAGCAGCTCTCATTTTGTTCACGTTTATCAGTGTATGGGTTCACCGTGTTATTGAGCCACTCCATTGGACAAGTAACAATATCTTCAGTAGGTGATATACTAGTATCTCTACAGTTTTCTCGAGGATACTTCCAGCCTGGGTTGCGGCTATCTTGCTCAGTCCTACAGTAACCCCAAAAGACTTTGCATTGGTAACGACTTGGTTCATATCCACGACAGTAATCATAAAATGCATGGCATCCAGCATTCGTATCTTCAGAGAAGAGATTTAGATCATTTTCTAACCAATCCTCATCACAGAAACTAACCTCACATGTTTCATTATATGGAGCAACCTCGCTTGATGGATACGGAATACTTGTATACCAAGTCATGTCCGAATATGGGTTGGTTTTATCATCAAACCAAGCTCTTAGACAAAACTGCAAGGTTTGATCATCACCCGAAATACTCTTGTCAATACAATATATTTCATTCATGCTTCTGACTGTATCATTAAAAGTTTGTACTTGAGATAGGATGAAGGGGTCTTCATCTTGGATACTCAAGTAGCCTTCCATCCAAATGGGATCGCCTTCTGGATCCTCAATCTCGAGATATGCATCTGTCCATTTATTGAAGGATATAATACTATTGGTATTATTCTGGTTTGTATACCAAGTGAGCCAACGAGGTTCAGGAATAGTCTCATCAGGATCAACTGTGAATTAATGTATTGATTAAATTGTAAGAGAAGTGACAAAAAACACAATACATATACAATACAACAAACTCTAACTCACACTCATTCACATCGTTGGCAGTAGAGGTGAGAAACCCAATAGATACACCTGGACCTAAGAGGAATTCCATACTAGCATCACATGCCTCGGCCAATACCGAAGGTGGTCCTTGAGATGCACCACAGAATAGATCTTCTGGTTTATTTGAAAGGACAGCGTACTCGTAGGTGTTGTCAGGGTTGATCGTTCTTATTCCGCTTGTGGGGTCTATAATCCAATTGTAAGCTGCTGGGAATTGAGTATTCGATTGATCATCAGCCCATGCAACTTCGCCGTTGCCAACGCCCTGACTCCATTGACAACCAGAGTTAGCTGCACAATTATTTTCAAACTCAGCTGATGTACACAGTCTTCCGCCATACTTTTTACAATATGCCACAGCTTCGTCAAATGTGCCCGACTTGCACTGGTCGGCTTCTGGAATTTGGTCACTTTCTAAACTTAGACGATACGGACACCAACTTGGTGGGATTGGTGATAAATCACTTGGAGCCTTTGCCCAAGGATCAGTTTTACTTGTATCAGAGCAGCAAGCAATAGGATGAACTTCATCATTTGAAGCAAGAGTTGGAGTCTTGTCAGGGTTAGTGCATCCATTTTGATTATAACGAATGCATCGCAACCAATGAACCTTGTCAGAAGCAAGATCGATAGGTTGACTCTGATCTATACGCATAGGATTCATACTTTTCACCAAAGTAAAAGAATCCATTGTAAGAGTATAGTCGGCCCAATCTACGCTACCAAATTGATACCAAGCAACCTCATGATCATTTTCGTCTTTCAATGTCACTATACTATTCGACAACCTAGGTGTTTGAGCAGACAATATGCGAATCTCTTTAATTCTTGCGTTTGTGCCAAGATCTACCTCCCACCAGGGTTCTGGATGGAATAACACAAGATAGAGGGTATTTAGAATACTTTTGCTGTAACTAATGTCATCACAAATGTAATCAATACTTACTTGATGACCAAGTAGTCCATGATGATGTACTAAAATCCCCATCTACTGCTCTTCCTGCTTCATTAGCTTCATTACTGTTTTGTGTACTAGATTGTGTTGCCGGCTTTCCCTCAGCAATATTTACTCCACTCATATCAAAGACTTCAATTTCTCTTAAATGTAAAAAGTCAGAACTTGTCAACTCGATTCGTACTTTACGAATGTACACAGGTGCTGCATTATAAAGTAATTCAAAAGCGTTTGTGAAATCATTACACGTTTCTTGATATGTGGCAGGACAAGTCATGGGTTCAGTTTCAGTAGATGACCAAACATTTGCTGTATCAAAGCTGCAGCCCATGAAGGAAGCACAGCTATCTTCCAGCTCGCTTCTGGTGCATAATCTACCACCGGCATCTGCACAGTATTCCTACAAGAGAAAGTACAATATAGAACGAAAGAAGAGTGTGTAAGATGATACATTTGTGGTGTTAAACATCAAATTGGCACACATAGATATAAACATACCTCTGCTTGAGCAAATGGCAAAAATGGACAAACATCCTCCTCTTCGTCTTGTTACATATGCGTTGGTTATAGGAAGTGTACCCATCAACTACAGGCGGTGTAGATGGTAATACCAAATCGTTCGGAAGGGCAGGTACGCCATTTATGGTGAAATCACCAGCTTCCAGTGTACCCGAAGAAACTGCTATCCCAACAAAGAAGGTACTTGAAGTAGTGAAACCCGAATTAGCGAACCACCCACCCCATCCTAGGTCATCCCATTCAATACCATCAGTACTAGTAAATACCAGAAAGGTGTTGGGATTAGATGACGTAGATCCAAAGGTAATTCGTAACCAAACTTCTCCTTCTATTACATCTGTTTCTCTGGGATTATTATCAGGAGTTCCTTGGGTTGATCCACCCACGTCATTACGTCTTAACCTTCGTACACGCTTATCTCCACAATAAACTATAGAAAAGTGACGTGCTCCAACTTCTAAACTCTGACGAATCATTAATCCAGCACAGTGATCACTTGTAGTGCCAGTATAATCTGTAAGACGAAGTCTCATATCAATATCGCCAGTAGTTTGGGCTTGGGAATAATAGAAAAAATCGTTTGTACCAGAAATTTGCGCAATAGATGGAGGGACGACGGATTGTACTGTGTACGTTCCGGATGGAGGCAAATAAGTAGCAAATCCAGTATTGAATGGTGACATTTGAACGGGTGGATCAAGGACAGGAAGGGGAGGGAGGGCAACATCACCTGTCCACTTTTGTTCCCATGCATAAGGACAATCATTATCAAGTGAAGCACTAATTGCAATTGGTGACTTATACCAAATTTCCTCATCACCAGTGGGCTCATCATCACGACAGCAACGAACCGGACGCCTCTCGTTTAGCGGCGTGTTAGTAAACGTTGGAAGTCGTACAACTCTCCTAACAGTCAAACGTTGAAAGTCGTAGAACTCTCCTATGGCAGCCACCTTGAGTTTGGTATGTGTATCAACATATGAGCCAACCTGATCAACTGATAGTTGAAAAGAATCCATGTTTGGTTCAGTACAAGTGTCCTCACCACATGCAGTGTGTAGTTCGGAAAGAAGAGCAATGCAAGATGTTTCTGACATGTTCTGATCTGCCTCATCTGCCCTATCATTGATGCTCTGCATCTTTTCAGGAAATTGATTTCTCAAACCAAACATGTCAATTTCTGACATGTAATCTACATTAAGGTCACCATAATCGTCCACGTCAGGATCACCTTGAACCTACACGTATTGAGATGGGAACAGTTGCTAGTGAGATAAGATATGTAGGAAAAGGTAATGTTTGATCAAAGGAGACAACTCACGAATCCTCCTAAGAACATTACAGATGTATCATACCAAGAAAGATCTCTTGCATAATCGACAAGTCGTTGGCAGTTACACTGGTAGTCATCTGATTGACACTTCTCACGACATTGAGGAGCAACTTCTTCTAGTCGTCGTTGACCACGAATTCCCCTCTTTGCCTTCAACTGCTCAACGACTTTAAGCTTTGGTAACTTTGGTTTCTTAAACTTGTCATCCATTGAGAAGTTCGGGAGGGTGCCTTGAGCACTAGACATCTTCTGAGTACTACTCCTACTACGACTCGATCCTGGAATGAGTTTTCTTTCAACACCTTCCATGACGTTTACGTAATGCTCCATTTCATCAATGCCATCATCGTTCAAGTGGAGGAGGTCTAAAAGCTCTTCTGGGGGCACTTCTTCACTAAGGAAGGCTTGTAGTTTGCGTTCATGCAGTTGACCCTCCCCATCATTTGTCACTGACAAGTCAAGAGCGTACTCCTCTCCTTCATCTGCACTTGACGCAATCTTCGCCGCTGCCTGTGTATTATCAAAGTACATGGACAACGCGGCAGCAGCTTCAGCCACATTGCCATTTAGAATGATATTCTTCAGGGCCTTTGCTTCATCAACTCGATGCTGAAGAAAATCTACAATTCGAGGAATTATTGCTAGATGATTTACATCACCTTCAATGGAGCCACGAAGCTGCTGACGACGGAACTCTTCTAACTCTTTCATTTCACTACTACTTAGACCTTTCTCAACCAATGCCATGTCAGAACTCTTTACGCTACTTTCAGTGGGCCATAACTGTGCTTCATCACTGGCCTTATCACCAAGTTCTTCTTGCTCGTATTCCTGCATCAAGGCAATCATCATCTCATACTCATCATCTTTCAAATCATCATAGAGACCATCATGCAAGAGATGGTCCTCAAACTTTTCGACAGCAGGCATCAAATCACTTCGTGTGTCATGTCCATCAGGTGCCTGTGATGTGCACATGGAGACGAGATTAGAGAAGTGTTAGAAGAAAATGTCAAACAGGATATACAAATGTGAATGTTTCAACCACTTACAACATTGATCAGATTCTGTCCCTCAGAGTTCATCACAAACCTATCTTTTAAATCGTCATCTGGGTCATGTTCACCACTTTCCCCAATAAGATTGTTTTCTTTTGCATTCTCCCCAATCTCATGTGCATAAACAGAACTTGACGTTCCCAATGTAAGGACATTTAATAGAGTAATACTTAACATAACCAGCTGAACAAATCTCGTAAAAGACATCTGCTTGGCCTTCTTATGTTTCCTCAAAAAGTATCGGGAATATTGGCGGGAGACTATCTTATCTCGAACCCCTTGCAGAGCAAACATGGATTTTGGCATCTCATTCAATTTGAAGAAGGTGCCTAAGATAAATGCCGTCATCATAGTCAAAACTAGATACCAGGGGAGGGAGGGATTGTGTAGCTGAACTTTCACACTCTCATCCAAACCAAGTGATACAGAAGCATTATTCAGTCCGGAACGGCCAACTTCATCAGAAGAAACCTCCATTCCCACATCTTTTGAGATGTCATTCGGAGAAGGTACAGTGACGCAAACACTTGAAGTGTCAGAATCGAAGGACAACTGATCGTATCCTTTCAATCCAACATGATAGTTGGGCGAGAGAAACAAGTCATCAGACCCAGAACCAGAGGTAACTTCAGGCGTCCCAACACGATTAATACCATCCTCATAGTCTCCTTGTTGTCGTTGAGGATCGAGGCATCTTTGGGCAGAAGCTCCAGATAGTACGCTGATAGAAGTGGCTTTGTTCTTGAGGAACGAGACCTTGTCAGACCCGACACACTTGTCGGAAAACACCTTCAAAAGACCAGCTTGGCCAACAATAGCCGAGTCAAGATCCAGACTGGCCAGGATATTAGGGTTAGATGCTTCCTTCAGTAGATAGTAGACAGCTCCATCCTGATACGGATTGATAGAAGAGTATGACCTGTTAGTGTAACAAACGATGGAGACACATGATGTGAGCATAACACGAAGGATGCATTGAGTTTAACCACAATAGATCAAGAACAAAATACCTAGTTCTCACCAATCTTCAGAAGCCTCGCTAACTTTCATACAGGATCCATCACGGTTATCATTACTTGAGGCTAAAAGAAAATGGTTGATCCACTTGGTCAATCCTCCAAGATGCCGAACATCTCCATCCTTATCAGCAGGGAGTTTGTACCGCAAATGAACATCCGTGGGACATGTACAACTATCGTAGTTGATACTAGTGTCAGGCTTGAGTTCACCAACGTCCATATTACCAATAAATCTACAATCTTCTGTTTGTGCAGCAAAGTCATCAGAAATGGACTCAGAAACAGTAGTGGCAACTTCATCAGACTTTTCAAAGATATCTTGAACTGGGGTAGCTCCAGACAAAAAGTCGACAGCCTTACTCCCGAGGGAAGCCATAGAAAAGAAAGCAGATGACGATGGACCTCCACCCGAATGGCCCAAAGACTGGAAGAGAGTACGGACACGACCACTAATCTCGAAGGGCATCTGACCGTATCCCTTCAATTCAACAAGGTGGAATCCTGACTTGGATAGGGACAACAAGTCAGGTGTTCCAACAGGAACAATACTACTACCATCCAAGTCTTCTTCTCCTTCTTTACTATCGGGACCAAGGAGAAAGGTTTGGAAGGTAGCTCCACGCAATAAGCTGGTAGCCTTAACCTTGAGAAACGAAGCCCGAGCCATGGGGGTGTGAGGCAAGAACGAGCTGCTAATATCTTCATACTCAGAAGACACCACATCAATAGCAACTTCCCTAAAGATATCGATTGGAGGAGGAGGATCTAGAGGTAGAGAGGAAGGTGGGGTGTTACCTACTTCCACCACTGCTGCATTGAAACGTTGGGCCTAACAAAGGAGAGAGACCAGATGAGTACGGTTTATGAAGAAGAGAATATACCACCATATAGTTTTTCAAGAACAAATGTAACATACCTTGAAACTCAAGTCCAACAATTCTGCATATATGAGGAAAGCAGCAACAAAGGCAGTAATGCTACCGAACATGACGAAACTTTGACGACTCTTCTTCTGAGTTTGTACATGTACAATATTGAAAAAAGGTTAAAGATAAGAAATATTGTTAGTGAGGGATATTATTGTACTAGATACTAAGCAATCAATCTTAACTAACAAATGGCAATATATATTATAAGCATAACCACTAAACTTACGGTTGACATCAAGCTCGAAGCGGATCCATATCCAACCGGCATACTTTTCATTGATACATTCTTGTTATTATTATTATTCTTCTTTTTATTTGTTTTATTTTTATGTTGAGCGTTGTAGTTTGATGATGTTTTGGAGAGATTTATTAATACCTATTGATTATTGTAGACGAGAAAATGTTTATTATAAGTTAGTATTGGTTGATATCTGATTATATACATAGCACGTGATATCTAGTTCCTTTCACATCAAATAATTATTATTATCATTGTCATATTATACTCACATAATGGATGAATAGGCCAATAATGGCCGCAAGGACGGGGTAAGGTGGCAACCAAAAGGATGCTGATACAGAGAATAAACCAGCAAGGTCATCCCAAGAAGGGGGAGCGGGCGAGCCAATCATATGACTGTCGAGTTTGTTGTATGAAGTTGTATAAACTTTGGGAGTTGTGCGTATGCAATAGCAGGAGAGATGGGTCAGAATAATATACACATCAACTGTTGTATATGCCAATTACAATCAAATTCAAATTATAGATAACTCTCCACCGATTGCAATGAACTATAGACAAATACGCATCATTTACAGCTTCTACCACTGCGGTGTCTACCATCTGCCTAGATTGGACACAAGTTCAACATGTTTTGATGGCCAATTTACTCGATTTGGAAGCTCTATGTCTAGATATCTCACCCAAATCTTCTCCACTCTCCAAACAAATCGTTTTAATTCCATATACAGCGGGGTATCAAGCTGCACTAGAACTATTATAGCTTACCTGAGGATTAGCTTTTGTTGTATAAGTTCAAGTGATGTGATAGTGAAGTTGCAAAGCCCAAAAGATCCATGTGTCACTTCTTCAAAAATTTAGACAAGTCCGAGCAGAACATCTTTTTTGTTCTTACATCTGCGAACCCCTCGAGTTCCAACATCACTCCACTGTTGTATCTTTCTTCTTCCTCCCTATCACAAGCTATCCTTCGTTTGTCCAACTGGTGTTGGCATGACAACTACTAAATTTACTAAGCTGAGCCCGGTAATCAGCCCTTGTATTAGGTTTAACGATGCAGATTCCATTAACAAACATATTTAATAATGATTATACTATCTCCACTAACTTGAACTCTTTACCAGCGGCCTTGGCTGACTCAAATGCAGCCTTGGAACTAACAACAGCAGATGATGGTTCCTTCAATGACTTAAGACGTTCGGCAAAATCCTTAAAGTCTGATGCCTTTGTGTTCAACACCTCATCACGGAACCTTTGACGTTGCTCTGGACTTTCACGAGTAAGCCACCGCTTGAACTGTAGAGATCCCTTCTGATCAGGACTCAGAGCACCGTCCATGTCTCCAATGGCACCAATAATCGCTGTTGCTAGGGCGTCTTCATCTGTCTCCATATCCTTAGCAGAGGCTAATAGGGCATCAGCTGCACCATCGTATACATCAATAGTCTTATCAAGATTGGGATCTCTGTATGAAAGGAATGAGAATACACCATTACGATCATTAAAGAGACAGAAGCCGCCATAGGCACCGCCCATTACACGGACGTTGTCCCACATGTATCCAGTTCCAAGGAACTTGGAGATGACAGAAGTGGAACCACTAACTTTTTCACCCGTATCATATAACCGACCTCCTTTGCCGACGTAAGACACTTGAGTGGGTACAATGAACCCTTCGTCTTCAAGTGGAGCTGCATCTGCCATTTCCTTCTTTGCAGCTACTGCCCAAGGATGATCCTCGGAGTAGAAGTTTTGTAACTTGCTACCATCACTATCGCCAGGAAGGTTGGTTAAAAAGTTGTCAGTACTTGACTTGATCTTCTCAAAGACTTGGGCATCGCCGGTAATATCTAAAATCATGCCATCTCTGCAAGTACTCTGGTCAAGAATAGTATTACGCATGTTCTCAAGCCTTGCAAGAAGAGCAGGGAAATCATTCTCGGCTTGGTCCAAGAGAGCCTTAACAGTATCCAAAGATGAAATACCACTCATCTTCTCGTTGAGGTATCCGATAACGCTGTACCTAGATCCAATTCTAGAATTGGCAGTGGCATGTCCACTTCCTTGAATACTAGATTCCTTGCTTGTCTTGGCCTCCCTCAGCATTTCAATAATCTTGGACTTGCTATCAAGATTGGCTTCCTTTAAGATCAAATTAAAGATGGAGAAGAGCTCGTCCGTCTTGTCGGAGGTACTCTTGCCAGCAATCAAAAGCTTGGAAACGAAATGTTCACCTGAGGTGACAGTGCCTTCTTCTACACCCTCTTGGTTGACTCCAGAGATCATTGAAGATACACTCACACCACCCGTGTGTGTACCGATACGACGAGATAAAGCAACACTGTCATACTCCCCAGCACCAGTCTCCATCATGATACGCGTTAGGAGTGGAAGGAGAGGAACATCCTCTAATGAAATACCGGAAAGATCTACTGCCAAGTTGGCGTAAGCAATTCCTGATGTACTTCCAAGTTCATGACGTACAACGGTCACTCCGGTGTTAGACTCGTTCTCGGTAACCTCGATAGGATACTCAGTCACCTCTCTCTTCAAATCAGCAAGGTCAAGACTGGGGATAGTAGCACGTGCCTCGGGGGAATCCTCGGAAGCTTGGAGCTTCTTCAGTTGAGCAGTCTTATCAATGACACTTTGTAGATCTTCAGCCTTCATTGATTCCTTAATCTTTGAAAGGCGATCCTTCTCATCCTTGAGCTGTTCTTCCTCCAAAGTCTTGGATGGGAACATCTCCACAGTCGTACGATGACTATTCTCCAATAAAAAGTCTTTGATCATATCTTGGAAGATTTTGGATCCGTCCTTGGCAATAGAATCCTTCAACTCGGCAAGTGGTTCCTCAAACTTAAGTGCCTCGGTAGGGTTACGATCATATATCCACTGTTGCATACTACCCAACATAAGTGACAATCCCTTGGGAAATGATCCAGTATTAAACTCTCGCATTTGGAACTCAATAGTATTCATAGACGAGGCGATAGCGTCATCAGTAAATCCTTCCTCGGCAACCTTCTTCAATATCTCCACAACTAATTCTTCAACCTTATCAACATTATCAGGCTTTACACCCTTCAATCCAACGCTGAACGTAGCCTGCAATAACTCATCAGAGAGTCCACCACCGGTAATGGCATCACCTAATCCACTTTCCATTAATGTCTTGCGTAGAATTGATGAGGTTGTACCCATGAGTAAATGATCCAACACAGTTACTGTAATCTCCTCCATAGGTGTCATAACTTCATCATTCATTAACCAATTAACCATGGTTAAGTGTGTATCAGGCTCGGCATCTTCACCCTTATCACTAACGGGGTATGGATGGCGTACCTTCTTCGGCTCTTTATAATTCTTCTTCTGCCATTGGATAGTAGATCCTGGCTTTGATTCTGGACTTGCATCGAAATCATTTAAATATTCATCCATTATGTCTAATCGTTTCGCAACATCATCATCACCAGCGAAGAAGATACGTGAATTGGCAGGGTGGTAAAACTTGGCATGGAATTCGGCAAACTGTTCAAATGATAGGTTGGGAATATCGACTGGGTCTCCACCACTATCGACTCCATAGGCATTATCGGGGAAGATAGATTGTTGTGCCTCACGTTGTAATAATGAGTCGGGGGATGAGTATACACCCTTCATTTCATTATAGACCACTGTAAAGTGTTGATATATAAAAATGTACATAAGATGTGAGCACATGGCAATGTATATGGCACACAAGATATGAGCATATCAACTTACCACCCTTGTATGTAAGAGGTTCCTCAACATTCTCCAACTCCAAATGCCATCCCTCCTGAGCATGTACCATAGGATCGCTAATAGCACGTGGATGGAATACAGCATCGGCATAAACATTAATTAAATTATAAAAATCTTTCGTATTCTGAGACGCCACGACATAACATGTCCTATCGGGATATGTAAATGCATTTAAGAACGTTTGTAATGAACCCTGTAATAATTGTACGAATGGATCTTTCGTTTTGTATTTACGTGATCCACATAATACCGAGTGTTCAAGAATGTGTGGTACGCCTGTGGAATCCTGGGGCGGAGTACGGAAGGTAATGCCAAAGCATTTGTTATCATCATCTGTCCAGACTGATAGTAATTCGGCACCTGACTTCTTATGACGGTATAATGTGCAATCGGCACCATATTCGGAGATTACATCAGTGGATACAATTTCAAATGATGGATGTTCAATTGATACACTTGTTGCTGCTGACTCAGAAGCTTCAACAGTGGAGGATAATGTTGGACAACTACTTTGCAATGTACGCCGAGCGCCACACCAGTTGGTAGCAGATGTAACGCCTCCTCGAGTACTAGAAAGGTAGGACATGGCAGCTGCATTGGCAAGGGAACGTGATCGTCCCATACTACCACGAGCAGTAGTTGCGATTGAGGAGGTGGAAGTGCCAATACGGAAACAGCTTGCAGAACGGGCCAGAAACGCGGCCATTGCTAGTCTCCTGTTGTTGCAATAAAGATAGAGAATAAATGATATAAGTTAGATTTAAATAGAGGAAGAGAGAGGATATAACAAACGTGCATATGCCATTGATATCACTCACCAAAACAACATCTTTGTGGAGTGGAGGAGGAGATTTTTTTTTATGAGGCATAGAGGATCAAAGCTAGCGGTATCTTTTTTTCTGAGGCAGAATTCCAACAAGCAATGCGGTGGCAATAAGACAGCTGGCATTTATCAGGTATTGAAAGGTACTGTCATGGAAAGATATGGTTTTACTAAACCTTTCTAACTACTGTTTACTAACTTGCTTATTAACTACACTTATGCACCTCACCTCCCATTCCATTGATACACACTTCTTCTCCTCACCTCAATAGGAACTCTCACTGATTGGTTCATTATCAAATCGGACAACTGAGCATCCTCTTACAGGACCATGTTTCTTCCAGAATGACTCCGGTAGAGATGGCTTATACTTTTCTTTCAAATCCTCAGGTAACCAGGTATCGGCATCGGGTAAACTCACACCCTGTGGTTGTGCTGAACAATAAGGTCTCGCTCCAGGCTTGGCCAAGTATTGCTGATGATATTGCTCAGCAAAGTACCATAATCCCCCGTACTTGTCATAATCAGATGCCGCAGCAATTTCAGTTTTAATTTCCCGACCGCCCAATGCCTTCTCGTATGCAGTCTTTGATGCCTCGATCATTCTCTTTTGATCATCATTAAAGTAATAGAAACCAGACCGGTATTGACTACCCCTATCATTTCCCTGTCCGAGATATTGTGTTGGATCATGACTCTCCCAAAACATTCTTAGGATATCAACATAAGAAATTTCCTTTGGATTGAATACTACACGAACTCCTTCTGTATGCCCTGTTTGTCCAGAGCATGCCTCGTTATATGTAGGATTTTTAGTATAACCGGCGCAGTATCCCACAGCAGTGGAATGAATACCCTTTGGCATACGCCACATAGCCTTTTCACTACCCCAGAAACATCCATTACCAAATACGGCAACTTCATATCCCTCTGGTACTTCCATTAAATCATTACCAAGTACATAATGTTTCAACCCGTTAATGTTGGGCATTTGCGTCTCCCGTCCTTTTAATGCCGCGTCTGGTGAAATCATACCGGAACTACCTCCTCCCAATATATCGAGAATACTACCAATCATGCGTCGTGCCATAGGCTGTCTTGTTGGATTGTTGTTGTTACTTGTAGGTAAATTTGTTGTCGCAGAAACTACTCTTGTTGCTAAAGTTTTTGTTGGTGTTGTGAATGCGCTTGTTTTAATTATGAGAGCAAGTGATAATGTACGTGATATTGGTGCCATTGTTTGGTCGTTGTTTGGTATATAGCAGTTGTGTGTTTGCTTCCTTGCAATGGAATATGAGATAGCTTGAGCAAAAAATAGAGGACTAACTCACATGCGTTTTGTCAAAAAAAGATACGGTAGGTCTTGGTATCCTTCAACCAACTAACTACTTACTCATCATTACGACTAGTGGCGTACTACCATACCGGCGTCACAAAGCAACAGCGATTTAGGCGGCTTTCTGACAAAAAGAGACTGGAAACAAACATGATGTCACATTACAATTTGATAATGATATTATTGATAGTAATCTCAAGTTTGGGATATCTCTCTAAGATAGAGGCATTCTCCTCAACCATCAATCCGACAATAAGCTCTGCAAATACTATGAGAGTATTATCAAGAACTTCTTTATATGCGACATATACTCCAGTCTTTGACTTTTCCTTAACAAATCCAGTAATTAAAGAAAAGTCTGCAAACAGTTTTGAAAGGATAGATGATGCTATAATGGGCGGTATATCACAATCATCTCTACGAGATGTGCCTGATCAACCTTATGCATCTTGGAGTGGAGTATGCCGAACAGACGGTGGTGGATTTTGTGGCATGAGAACACTACCATTCACAGAGCCATTACAGGTACCAGACGGTTCAGATGGGGTATATCTTGATTGCAAATTAGTTTCTGATGATGAGGCATCACGGAGAAACTGGAAGTTGACTGTACGTACTGATAGTAGTAGAGGAGAACAAGTATATCAAGCTGAATATGACTTACAAAAGGCAATGGATGAAGCAAACACAAGTTCTAATGATGACTGGCCAAGGGTGAAGGTTCCGTTTAATCAGTTTCAACTAGTCAGAGGACCACGTCTTATCCCAGATGCGGATCCATTGGATGTTAGTGGAGGAATATATCAAATTGGTATGACAATGTCCAAGTTTAAAATGTCAGTCAAAACAACTGAACTGGACAACTTCAGAGATGGATTTTTCAATATGAACATTCAAAAGATTGGATTCTATAAAGAAGGGGGCGATATACCAGTTGAGAAAATGTCATCGAATGTTCCAGATACATTGACGAAGAAGGAAGCAGAGAAGAAACGACCGCTAATCTTGCAAATGCTACTACCTGTTGCAAAGATATTGTTTTCAGAAAAGGCAAACAGAAGGAAAAGTGCTATGCGGATACTAAGAGAAGAGAGGGGATTGAGCAGAGCTCGAGCAATACTATTTGGTATCAAATGTCGTAAAGAAAGTATGGGTGTCATTCCCTCTGTATGTAAAACTTTGGGTATTTTATCTGTTGACTCCTTCCGTGCTATAGTGAAGACTGTGTTGAAGATTGTGTTAGTTTATCCATTGAGGTTAGTAGGGGCTATGGTAAAGTCAATCAAGAAGATGTTGGGTATGAAGGTGAAGCCTTCCCTGAGAGAGTAGTTGTGTATATGTCTCTATTACATATCGGGGGTAATAAAAAAGTACTTAAAAGAGCAAGCTAACAAACTAAAATGATCTTTAACACTATTACTCTATGTGCATTATACAGGCACCATAACTTCCCCACCAATATCTAAAGATACTTGGTCAGGTTGTACTTACTTACGACAAGTATCATAATTAGCCAAGAACCAATCCACAGCCTTCTGTACTCCCTCTTCCATACTGGTAAACTTATAATCAGGACGTAAACCACGAAGCTTTTTATTACAGGCTGTCTTCTTAAACTGTCCATCGGCCTTGGTAGTATCAAAGACAACCTCCCCATCAAACTTCATTGCCTTGGCAACGGCATACGCAACATCCTTAATGGGTACCTCAGCAGCTTCATCAACACTAAGTGTGATAGGATCAGGTGAATGATAGTCACGCATAACCCAAACAGTCAACTCAGCTAAATCACCAGAGTAAATAAATTGACGTAATGGCGTACCGCTACCCCAAATAGTAAATGGCGTACCATCCCTCTTGGCATTGTAACATTTATGAATTAATCCAGGAATGACATGTCCATTTTGAATCGAAAAGTTATCCGATGGACCATAAATGTTAGTGGGAATAATCGATGTAAAGTTACATCCGTATTCCTCGGCATATGCTCTATTCATTGTATCAATTAATCGTTTGGCATAGGCATACCCCTCGTTGGAAGGGTGGGGTGGACCATCATGTAACATTGTTTCATCGATTGGGTAGGAGGTCTTATCGGGGAAGATACATGTTGATAACATTGATACTAATTTGGTAACTTTATTGATACGACAATTTTCCATAATGTTATCATTGATTAGTGTATTTTCACGGTAGAATTCAACCTGTTAGTTGTATGAGATTCGTGTTTATATTATGTTAGAAGATGTTAACATGTCAATAGATGATAATATGGTATATTATACATCATCTAAGATAGAGGGCTGGTTTGTATCGCACAAAATAACAAATGACCCTCCCATTCACTAAACATATAAAACACCACAATAAACATACATACCTTTTGTTTCATATTAGCAAATAATCCACCAACCTTGGCAGCTAAATGAATAACATGTGTAGGTTTATACTTCTCGAATATAGCATCAGTCTCCTTACGATCACGTAAGTCACCATCTTTACTGGATAGGAAGATCCATGTTTCATTTGGTAAAGGATTGGCTTCGGCGTATGCTTTGATGGCTGAACCGACTAAACCGGAACCGCCTGTTACCATGATTGTTGATTTGGCATTGCCGTCGATATCGTGCTTTGTCATGTTGTTGATATATGGTATGTATGATTATAGAGGGGGTGCTACAAAAGATTATGAGAGGAGATTGTGACTGCAAAAAAATAAGTGATTCAATGACTGACAGTTTAATCGCCTTTTATTCATATCCTCCGTTTGCTCGCCTTTTCCCAATCTATGTCCGCATTGCTTTCTTTAGCTATGGTACGATATCTACTGCCTCGATTTTTCGGTTCAGATGATTATTCTCGCAGAACTGCCCTATCTATGTCATTGATTAGCCATAATATAATACAATGTTGATATATAAGGTCAAGAATATATACACCGAAGATGATATTGACAACAGTATAGGATTGCAATAATACATACAAATCGAGTAAGATAAAAGATACCCCTTTATCATACTACGACACTTGAGTCATTGCAAATAATTCAAAGCAATAATATCCTTAGATATATTGCTGCAATTGATATTAGAGAAGGGCAGAGGATTATACACGATCAATACAATCTCTTCACTTCATTGGAGATATTGTTGGAATAAGCGTTACATGATCATATACTTTGCAACTTGAGGATACAATAAATCAAACACAATATCATTATAACTTAATATCTTTCAAGTACGACATCACAATTAATCATCATGTCAGACTCGAAAGTATGGGTATCAACAACAACAATATCATCCATTCTCCATCCTAATGAATCACCTGCCAAAAAGTCTTCTAGACTTAAAATGCATACTCGAGGTGGATTTAAATTAGTCGATTGGGGATGGGTCCTTGCCAACATCATCTCTTCCTCTTCGACTACTACTAATAGTGATGGTAAACCATGCATTACAATACAAATTGATGATACAGAGTCAGAATATCATAATAAACAAGTATTAATACCACAAGGTTTAGTGGATGGTGGTAATGTTGTTGTTATGGCAAATTATCATGGTACAGAAACTGATAATAATAATGATAAGTCAAATGAAGAAGAGAAGAAGCAAAAACAAAATGATGTAACAAACATTAACGGAGAAGAAGCATGTGGATATCCCGATGATTTAATTACATTAACACACTTACATGAACCAGCAGTAGTGCATTGTTTACGTAAACGTTATGAGAAGGATATGATATATACCAATACGGGACCAATCTTAATTGCACTTAATCCATTCAAGAGGTGTAAGGTATATGGTGATGCTATTATGAAAAGTTATTGGGAGAGGGGTGAAAGAGGAGAGTTGGGAGGAGGGGGTGCGGTTAAGAGTAAGGGCGAGGGGGAAGATACAAATGAGGGAGAGGGGGGAGAAGACTCTAATATTGGCAATGTCTTCATAGGCGAAGATCCATCCGCAACATTGCCACCACATGCCTATCAATTGGCAGATCAGACATACCGTTCAATGATGAACAAGGTAGAAGAACAAGGTGGAGGAGATCCAACTGGATGTGATCAATCCATCCTAATCTCAGGTGAGAGTGGTGCCGGTAAAACATTCACAACAAAAATTATTATGCAATATTTGGCAACCTTGAGTGAACGACGGACTGCCGCTGATAATGCCAAGGCTGAGGGTAAGAAACATAAAAAGAAAGTCAAGAAACAACATAATAATGCACAGCATAATGCAGATGCATCCATTGAAGATCAGGTATTACAATCAAATCCAATACTCGAATCATTCGGTAATGCACGGACACATCGGAATGACAACTCAAGTCGATTTGGTAAGTTTATTGAATTACGATTCAATCACAAGGGTACATTAGTCGGTGCATCCATTGAAACATACCTGTTAGAAAAGGTACGATTAATTTCCCAAGCGGAGGGGGAACGGAATTATCATGTCTTTTATGAAATGCTAGCCGGTATGAATGATACAACCAAGGAAACATATCTATTGGATGATTATACAGCTGAAGATTTTAATATAACAAGCTGTTCGGGTACATATACACGTCGAGATGGTGTGAAGGATGTTGATACCTACAAAGATTTAGTCGATGCATTCGTTATCATGGGATTTAGTGACATGCAACAGAAAGACATGTTTAGTATTGCCAGTGCGGTATTACATTTAAGTAACTTGACATTATTAGATGTCGATGGAGGCGAGGCATGTGAAATAGATGTTGACAATGAACATTTAGAGCCAATTTTAAAGTTATTGGGTGTAACGAAGGAGAAGTTAAATGAGGCAATTTGCTACTATAAGATATCTGCGGGTGGACAATCATACACTAAGAATCTAACACCCGAGAAGGCCGAGCGGGGTATAGAGGCGTTAATGAAGGCAGTATATGCTGCCATGTTTGATTATATCGTCAAGACTATCAATGCAAGTATATCTGTTGGAGATCCATGTCGGAATAAACGAAGTGCTAATGCAGTTATTGGTGTACTTGACATCTTTGGGTTTGAATCATTCAAGCATAATTCATTCGAGCAACTATGCATCAACTATTGCAATGAAAGTTTACAACAACAGTTTAATCTGTTTGTATTAAAGAATGAACAAGAAGAGTATGAACAGGAGGGTATCCAATGGAGTTTCATTAGCTTCCCTGATAATCAGGATGCCTTGAATTTAATATATAAGAAGGGGTATGGTATATTAAATATATTGGATGATCAGTGTCGTGCACCTGGTACTACTGACAAGACGGCCGCTAGTGAGTAGTAATATGTTTCTATATCTATGCATCTTGTTGAGTTATATGATATTGTGGCTCTCACACACAACTCATTCTCCTCCCTCTTTTATATAGATGCAATGTACAAAACATTAACAGGCAAGCCTCGCTTCCAAGCTAATCATCGTCAAGTAGGACTACGTCAGTTCGGAGTCTTTCATTATGCTGGCCTAGTCGAGTACGACGCTGAAGGATTCCTCGAGAAGAATAAGGATGAGTTACCCCGTGAGGCTACAGAGCTATTACTCTCATCGTCATCCACATTTGTTCAAGAACTTGCCAATATAATAAGTCCTCCCGAGAAGCCAGTCGAGACTGTAGCACCATCTCCCGTTGGACGTGGACGAGGTGGTCCCAAGAAGAAAAGTAAGACAGTCGGTGGACACTTTGCATCTCAGTTACAATCTCTCCGAGCCAAGATTGATTTGACAGCACCCCACTATGTACGATGTCTCAAGCCAAATGCCCAATTACTCCCAGATGACTTCGACCCGCTGATGATTGTAGAACAGCTCCGATGTGCGGGCGTTGTCGAGGCTGTACGTGTTAGCCGTGTAGGATACCCCCAAAGGTACAGTCACACACAATTCGTACAACGATACAAGGTGTTAGGATTAGAAGAGATGAATAAGACTGCCAAGAAAAGGGGAGTGAAGACAGTTGTTGCCCTGGCTGATATCATGACAACCAAAATCAATGATATTGAGAAGAAGACATGTACTGAAGAAGAGTTAGAAAAGATGGTAGTAGGTATACAAGTTGGCAAGACGAAGGTATTTTTAAGACAACGAGCATTTGACATTATTGAAAAGCTTCGGAAGGGATATACGACGATTGCTGCTACAAAGATCCAGGCCATTGCTCGTGGATATGTTTGTAAGCGTCATTATGGTGAATGCCTTGAGGCTATACCGCAACTCCAATCCTATGCTCGTGTTGTCCTCGCCAAGAAGAGGTTGAGAGAAGCTCGTAACCGTCGTAATAGACGTATTGCAATGGTAACTATTGGTATATGGTGCCAACGAAGACAACGAGGAGTACTTGGCCGAGCCAGATATGCAAAGTTGAATAAGATTCGGCTAGAAGAACGAAAGAAGGCGGAGAAGAAGTTATCAAAGAGTGAACTGAAGAAGCGTAAGAAGGAACAAGAACGGCTAGCGGAGCTTGAAAGGAATGCAGCCATAACAAAGGCTGAGAATTCAGCCAAGTTGAAAGCTCTTGGATCTGGAACGAGTGAATTACAACAGGAAATCATCCGCTTGAAAGAAGAGTTGGCCAAGTCACAAGAACTGTTGGCGTCGACACAACTCCAACTTGAACAAGTACGAAAACGTCCACGATCAAATGAAGATGGTACCCCTCCCACCTCTGACGAATCAGGTGAAGGATCTGTAGTTGGCCCAGTATTTGTTGAAGAAGCTAAAGCATTAGAAAGGAAGGACTCAAAAGATATGGTAACACGTATCCAGCTAGATGAAGCATTTGATGATGGAGAAGATAGTTTGAGAAGAAGGTACTTGTTCCGAGGACAATGTGTGCTTATTGCTCTTCTCCTTGCTACTGTTGCTGCAGTAGCAGGAGTCATGGCAAGTAGTGGTGATGGTGGCGGTGGTAGTAGTGAAGAGGATATTAGGTCATCATACTTACGTGGATTTGCCGCTGGTACCGCTGCAACCGACGCACCTAGCATTTCATTCAGCCCTAGTACCTCTTTATCACCATCTATAAGTCCATCTTCTCCCGAGGCTGCCTTTTGTCCCGAAGGGTACAAGATGTTTGAACTCACAATGGATCTTGGAGAGATGCCCAATTTGATCAATTGGAAGGTGTTTGATAGATGTTCAGGAGAGTACTATCTTGAGTGTTTATCGTGTCATACCGAGTCAGAGGCCAATCTACCGTCTATTACAACAGGATGTCTACCAATATGGAATAACGACACTCAGCAGGCTAAAGAATACATCTTTGAAGTAGCAGACTGGCGTCATTATGCAGTTATGGAATTACCATGGGCTGAGGGTCAGGGTACTATGCCGTTTAATTACAGTATGGTATGGGATGGGGAACAAGCATTTGAAGAATTCAATGCTGTCAATATCACCCGTAATGTACATTACTTTGGAGAGCCAGGTAGTTGTTCAGAAAGTCCTAGTGCTTCATCGGTACCAACAGACAAGCCTAGCTCCTCTAGCGAACCAACGATATCACCTTATCCAACATATGCACCAACGACGGACCTACCTCGTCGAGGATGTGTCCCATTTCGAGGAGAACCAAATGAATGTCATGGAGGAGATCCACGTTGTTGGGCAACAGCGGGGTATTGTTGTTGTCCCAATAGTAGACCATGGGGAAGATATCCCGGATATCGAAGAAACTTGGAGCAGTCACCTGCACAAACTCCAGTAGACTTTGCAACCGAAGGAGAAGATAAAGCTTAGTTACGGCCTTAATGTACATAGCAAGATATTGTTTGAGCTTCTCTAGCTCCCATTGGCACATAATCTAGCCAGCCGTCATCTCACAACTAACCATATAATCATAATATAGCCGGCCGTCATCTCAGCCGTCATCATCAGCAGTATTGTGGAGCACAAGAAGTTCATCTAAGTATCAATCTTGAGAGTTATAGTTTCCCCTAAAAGAGTACTCATAAGTGAAAAGTCAGGATGATAGTACTAAATAAGTACTAAAAGAGAAGAAGATGGCAAAGAATGGTAATGTTAATAACGGTGGTGTAACCTTGGCATATGAACCCGATATCGCAGGTGATAATCCAAACAATACATCAATAAATTTAGATGATTTACCAATCGATAGTTTACATCTTCAAGATGATGAAAATTCCATCAATTTCTTAAATTATAGAACTGAGCCAGTGTTTTATATCAATGGGCAACGTATATCAACATCTCTATGTTCTAAGGCACGTCCAAATCAAACTTTATTAGATTATTTACGGAATGAGTTGAAACTAACTGGATCAAAGTTAGGTTGTGGTGAAGGTAAGATATTTGTGCTCATATCAAGCATGTTTTTTTCCCTCGTACATAGATACTAGCAATCTGATAATCTCATATCCTGTGTCTATCTTCACTTTCCAAGGCGGGTGCGGAGCGTGTACTGTATTAATCAGCTCTTATAATAAAGAGAAAGGAAAGATTATACATAATACAGTTAACGCTTGCTTGTTTCCTGTGTTATGTGCAGATGGATGTCATATTACTACAATTGAAGGAGTTGGTAGCTGGCGTAAGCAGTATCAGGGATTAACTTGCAGTGAAGAAGGTGGAGGTAGTTGCAATAATAAAACAGAAGTGAAGGAAGATTATCTGCATCCAATACAAAGAGCTATGGTAGATATGCACGGATCACAATGTGGATTCTGTACACCTGGAATTATTATGGCACTATATGGATTATTCTCCACATCCCAGAAGGATAATGCAGATGGAAAAGGGAAGGGGCCGAGAGTATCACACTTAATAGAAGAACATTTAGATGGAAATTTATGTAGGTGTACTGGTTATCGGCCAATATGGGATGCAGCGCGTTCTTTGTGTGTTGATGGATCAGAAGATCTAGAAGATTGTCATGGTCCTAAAGGCCCTTGTGGTGTATCATGTCGAGAATGTCCAGAAAGGGATGATTGTGAAATGGATTGCAACGTTGCTGATAAGAAAGAAGAGACCAAGGGAGGAGGAGTAGTATGTACATCCACAAAGAGCAAGGTTGTTGAATACCAAAGTATATTGCAATCAAAACATACTGATCAATGGTGGGAGCAGCCAAATGATATGTTTCCTCAGGAGTTGGTGCTTGGAGAAGAAAATGGCAGTGATTATGAAGAGATTCATAAGCCTCTCATGGTAGTAGACAGTTCAATTCATAACGGTGGTACATGGTTCCAACCAACTACATTGGAAGAATTACTCAATCTATACCAAGAGTTTGGTAGTGCTGATGATGGAGGAATTAAAATGGTTGTTGGGAATACAGAAGTAGGCATTGAAACAAAGTTCAAGCATGCATCGTATCCTCGGATGGTTCATCCCTCCACTTGTATACATTCATTATATGAGATTGTAACGACTGAATCTCATATTGTAATCGGTGCATGTGCAAGTCTGAGTAAATTGCAGAATGTTTGTCATGATTTAATGTCGTCTTCTTCTAATGAAAGTGTATCAAAAGAAAGTAGAACGGCCACACCAATCCACGACATGCTAAGATGGTTTGCCTCCACACAGATAAGAAATGTAGCGTGCCTCGGAGGTAATTTGGCAACGGCATCTCCTATATCAGATATGAACCCAATGCTCTGTGCTTTGGATGCAACGCTTGTATTGGCAAGTCGTCCACAGAGAGATGGTGGTATTGAACGACGTCATGTACCCGTGTCTGACTTTTTCGTAGGGTATAGAAAGGTAGACATGAAGAAAGAGGAGATAATTGAGAGGATAGATGTACCATTAGTCCAGTCAAAGTTTGAATATGTTGCACCGTTCAAACAGGCACGGCGTCGTGAAGATGATATCAGTATAGTCACATCTGGTATGCGGTTAAAGGTAGTTCATTCGAATGATAATTGGAAAATTGAAGACGTAAGTATTGCTTTCGGAGGCATGGCACCTGTTACCAAGTTGGCAAAGGAAACAATGGCATTCATGGTGGGTAAGACATTTGAGGAGGCAACATTTGTAGAGGCTAGACAAGTATTACAAAAGGAGTTTGAAATGCCTGATGATGTGCCAGGAGGACAATCGCTGTATCGTTTGACTTTGGCCTGTAGCTTTTTGCACAAGTTTTATCTCTATTGTGTTGGCGAGTTGAAAAAGGATATCAAGGCGGAGTCTTCTTCTACTCAACTTCCTCTCGTCCCAACTATTTTAGCTGATGAAGAATGTGGAGTTGGGTTTGTTAGTGCATCTAAACCAAGTATTGTTGGTACCCAGACATACCCTACGCCAAAGGTTGCTGTAGGTTTGGAGAAAGAACATCTTGGTTATAATGTTAATAATTCTCTTGCTGCCAAAGCGGCTTCATCAACCAAGAAAGATGATTCAGTTGGCAAGCCAGCGACACATGCTTCAGGTGAACTCCACTGCACGGGTGAGGCAGCATACGTGGACGATATACCCGCCGCTGAAAACCTCTTACACGGATCTCTCATCTTGGCATCTCAATGTCACGCCAAACTGACATCAATTGACACATTACCGGCACTAAAAATCCCAGGAGTATCAGGAGTATTCACTCATCAAGACATTATCAAACTTAGAGGCGATTCAAGAATGGGACCGATCATGCTAGATGAGCAGGCATTCTTACCTGTCGGAGAAACAGTACCATTCGTTGGACAGCCATTGGGCATAGTAGTTGGTGTGAGCCAAGAAATTGCCGAAAGGGCAGCGCGAGCGGTACAAGCTGAGTATGAAGAGCTTGAAGGCAAAGCCATTGTTACAATCGAAGAAGCTATAGAAGCAAATAGCTTTTGGGAAAGCAGTATACATCAAATGCATCGAGGTGGAGATGTCACAGAGATACTGCAGCAGACGTCAGTTGACGGTAAGAAGATGGTGGTTGTTGAAGGAGAAATGAGAAGTGGAGGTCAAGAACACTTCTATCTTGAACCTAATTCAACATTGGCTATCCCCTCTGAATCAGCTACAAATTTGACAATATATGCATCAACTCAAGCGCCAACTAAAACACAAGATTTTGTTGGACGTGTGACAAACACTCCTGCTGCCAAAGTTGTCGTGCGAATGAAGAGAATGGGTGGTGGATTCGGTGGAAAAGAGACGCGAAGTGTCTTCATATCGGTAGCAGCGGCAGTAGCATGTAAGTTGACGAATCGTCCTGTTCGTTTAACATTGAACAGAGACACCGATATGATGATTACGGGAGGACGGCACTCGTTCCTATCAAAGTACAAGGCATCTGCCCTCATAAATGATGATGGAAGTGTCAAGTTACATGCATTGGATGTTCAATTGCACAACAATGGTGGGTGCAGTTTCGACTTAAGTGGCCCAGTTTTAGACAGGGCTTTATTTCATGTTGACAACTGCTACAATTGGCCACACTTTCAATCGAAAGGCACGCCTTGCAAGACATCTCAACCTCCACACACAGCCTTTCGGGGCTTTGGTGGACCTCAAGGTATGGTTGTCACTGAAACTATTATGGATCATTTAGCGGTAGCTTGTAATGTGTCTGGGGATAAGCTACGACGGGATAACATGTATACATTGGAGGATGCTACTCCATTTGGTATGAAGTTTGGTGAAGGATATACAGGAAAATGGAACGTTCCTAAAATGTGGGATCGTCTGTATACTAAGTTGGATGTACCTGGTCGACGAGATGCTGTTGCTACATTCAACAAGGCGAATAAATGGAAGAAGAGAGGTATTGGCTTCATACCAACCAAATTTGGTATCGCCTTTACAGCAAAGTTTATGAATCAAGGTGGCGCTCTTGTGCATCTCTACACTGATGGTACCGTCCTTGTTTCTCACGGCGGTACTGAAATGGGACAAGGGCTTCATACAAAAGTTTGTCAGGTGGTAGCTCAGGCATTTGGCATCGCTTTGGAGTATGTTTTTGTTAATGACTCATCTACCGACAAGGTTGCCAATACGATACCTTCAGCCGCCAGCATGTCTACGGATCTATATGGTATGGCCGCGCTTGATGCTTGTCAGCAGATACTGAAACGTATTCAACCAATTAGAGATTCACTCTCTCCTGATGCCACATTGGCTGAAGTAGCCAAGGCTGCATTCTTTGAGAGGATCGACATGACTGCCCATGGCTTCTTTGCCTTAGATGAGGCCAGATGCGGATATGACTGGGATAATGAGAAACCACATGATTATCCAGATAACTTGCCAGAGAATACACACAAGGGTCAGCCATTCAACTACTTTACTCAAGGTGTGGCATTATCAGAAGTAGAGATTGACGTGCTTACTGGTGATCATAAAGTCATATCAACTGATGTCCTTGTGGATGTAGGCTCAAGTATCAACCCAGCAATTGACATTGGTCAGATCGAAGGTGCTTTTATCCAAGGCATGGGATGGAGTACTATGGAAGAAGTGGTGTATTCAGACGATGATCACAAGTGGATTAGACCACGAGGGAAAACGTTTACGACAGGACCTGGCACTTACAAGATACCGGCCTTTAATGACGTTCCAGAAACGCTGAACGTATCGCTATTAGATGACGCTGACAACCCATTAGCAGTTCACAGTAGCAAGGCAGTTGGCGAGCCGCCATTTTTCTTAGGCACAAGTGTATTCTTTGCCATCAAAGATGCCGTGAGGGCAGCACGAAAAGGATCAGACTACTTTGAGTTTCGTATGCCAGCAACAAGCGAAAGAATTCGAATGCTTTGTGGTGATAAGATATCGTCTGAATGTGTTGCGGCTACTGGTAAAGAATCTTTTTCATTCCAACCAAAGGGAAGTTATTAGAACTAATGTATTGTATAGACACGATTCTTAAGGTAATCAACATAGATTTGTACATAACTGAACGATTTTTCTAGCCCCCCCTAACACTTTAAGATGTGTACCTAATGAAGCCCCTCACTACCCTATGAAAATGTTAGACCAAGCATGTCGTCCACCAAATGACACATACTCCTTGCATTGCTTCTTATGGCCATCGTCACTTCCGAACCCCTTCCAACACTGTGTTTGACATTCTTTATTACAAAACACCGAAGGCATTCTACATCTGCCACAGCGAAGAAGATCGTTTCCTCCTTTCGTACCACATTCTAAACATATACGATTAACATCCGCGTGATGCTTTCTGTGATCAAGAGTGTGAAGTGCCCATACTTCATCCTTGCAAAAATCACTGCAGAAATACCTGCAGCCACATTCACAAAGTATTAACTCTGTTCTTTCATGTTTTGGTTCGCCGTAGCAAACAGAGCAAAGTTTCATATTAGATACAACTTTTGATTGCAGGCTAACCCTATCCGCATGTGAAAGTGACTTCATCTGGGTATTAATCCAATGACAGCGGTTAATATCTTCTTCGAATGTCTTTGGGCGTCCAACCCAGTCACATGGCACATACCCCAGTGGCTCAATTGTTGAAAAACCCCTAAGATAGGAACGAGGGTATTCGACTATATTCCATTTCGGATTCGGCTCTTGTTGAGCAAACCCACCACAACGCGCAGACCATATTAAGAACTCGAATAAAGTCATGGTCTTATTCCCATCCAGTTTATAAATCTCACGTGGATCTTCCTCGAAGTTATCCGGGAGTTCACCCCAAGTGACAAAGTTTGATAACGGATCTCCACTCGATAAATCCCCTTTGCATGATTTATACCACGCTTCTTCATCAATCCGAACGATGGGTGCAATAGGGTGGCTACCTTCTTCCATCTGTATTTCTCGTAGGCTTCTAACACCAGCTTGCACTCCCGTGTTATGTTGACAAAACAACATGTACGGTTTACCAGTCCAGTCCTCAACTGTACCCCTTTCCAACCCTGCCATATTATCTTGTTGCCAAGATCGTTCAAATACATTAATCTGATACTTGCACCAATCGATTGTAAGAATAGATTCATCTTCCAATTCACTAACAATTACCGGTCGTAGAACTTTCCAATCTTCTTCACTCATCCGAAGAGCATCGGATTCACTAACTGGTGACGAACCTGGCCTAGCCCTTCCATATAATGCATTATATGTTAATAAGATATTGTTCTGATATACAGGCATTGGTTCTCGGGTTTTAGCCTCTCTGAAACTAGCTCCCATTGCTACTCGTTTCTTTTCTTCCTTGTGGTCATAGAGATTCACGTCTTCCTCTTCTTGCTGTTCATGTGTCTTGCCACATTCAACACAGGGCTGGTTTGGAAAAGCTGGTTCGTCACTACCACCACAAGCCCAATTCTGGCATATGTAGCAGATGTAGCAGAAGAGATTTTCTTCACATAATGGGCATTTAGTCTCATATGTCCAAGATGGGTCCAAATCCATCTCTTTTTCACAGCAATCACATCTACATCTTGTTCGATCACTATTAATACATCCCTTTTCTATATTTTCCTCGCTCATGTTGAAATGTTATTTTTATGGTTATGGTATCATCACCTATAATTCACTCATGGTGTTCAGAGTATATAGATTTGTTAGTAAGGGTTCAATATGATTGACCAACAATAAATAACCATACAAACATTGACAATTTGAGCCTGCATCTAAGCAAGGGTCACGTTTAGTAAATGGCAACATATGGTATAATGTGTACATCATAATTTCAAGATGCAATAATTTTTGTGCACATCTTGTGCACAACTCATTGTACCCGCACTCCGCCCACCCCATCTTGACAAAAAATAAATATATGGATTAAACACCACCGATCCACCTTAATGAACAGCTATGGCAAACAAGCATACCAATACTAACCGAGCTTTTGGTCTATTGCCCCACCCCAAATTCTGGACATTGCCCCATATCTTTTTAGAAGTTTCATTTTGAAAGTTGTTGTAAAATTGTTATAAGTTTCATTTGCCATCAGCATTATTGATTGAGAGTAAGAGTATTATGGCAGTCAATAACTGAACAATGCTCATATCTACATCGCATCAACGCGTTTTAATATACTACTTTATTGCAATATCATCAACTGTGGTATTATCATTTCATATGAGAAGTACAATTGCTCGACTTCAATCATCATTTTCTCATCGATTG
>Ga0214477_100320_pt1 | contig 34472 bp, 22 predicted proteins | sample M1_20Mar14CPVII9_FD_165058 | JGI IMG/M metagenome (GOLD analysis project Ga0214477, IMG submission 165058) | Marine eukaryotic communities from Monterey Bay, California, United States - M1_20Mar14CPVII9sort6BwellC16 | ecosystem: Environmental > Aquatic > Marine > Unclassified | place: USA... | reverse complement strand
TGAGTTAGTTTGCACATGTTTTATGTTTTTACATATAACTTTAGCGTGTTAATTATCGAATAGATGACGTTGTTTATATTGTTTGTGTGTGTATATATTGTTATGTTTGAGTATTCTGTATTGATACACTAATTCACCATTACTATATAACCAATATCACTTTTTCTTTTTTAATCCCATCATTAGTGAATATCACTTTATTTGATATTCGATCGCATTATGTATACCACACACTTTTACTTCTTCCTTAATATAGATATCTATGTAATTGCATTATGAGATGGTACTACCTGTGCCCGTAACCGATGCGGTCGCAGACATTTAAGATATAATAAAGGTGTACATATGTGCCGTGCAGTGTGTGGTATCAATTGAGTTAAGCATACATCTCTCTATATACTATTGCAATGAGCAATCTATCTAGTTGAGTTGTCACTTTGGTTATCATCGCTACCGCGGGTGCCTCTCGGCGAGCTCTGCGAGGCTGTCTTGCAGACGGCTTATACCCAATAATCACATTGTTCTATCTGTTGTTTAATATAATGGTCAATATGGCAAATTAGTTTATTGATTGCTCACTTTATTTTTACTTAGTACTCTACATAGCATAGCTCTTGTGATGAGTTGGTCGGTCGGACGATACCGTATCTGATTTTTTGCCAAAAAGGCCATTGTGATCGATTATCATTGCAATGGTCTTTAGCTTGGCTACATGTAAAGCTATATCGATAGCGTGTAAAGTTTAAAGGCCCGGCGTGATATAATATAATATATTCTCTCCGACACACCGGAGACGACGACATAAATAAGTGTCGATAAAACCTAATCTATTGCAACAACTCGTTGACAACGACGACGATATGCCACAAGTAAAGTCACCACTCTTCCATTTTGGAGCCATTAGTCTTTGGTTATGATGATATTCAAGAAGCACAGGCTGTTAACTCGTTCAATATGGCAGGATATCCTTACAGATCTTTCTTTGTCGGTTGAGAATTCAAAACTTAAATGTCTGCTTAGGTCCAGTGTTAATGATAGGTTAGATAAACTCAAGTCTTCAAAGTGGACCCGAGAAGTTGATGATATGATCAATGCCTTCCCTGAGAGCAAGCTTGATCGTAAACGATCATCATGGGTAAATAGAGTATACTCAAAACTGGTCCAGTATGAAGAGCTGAAACAAGCAGCTGTAATGATTGAGCTTGCTTTGTGGAAGGCAAAGATCGAACAGAGCTCTACTTCTTCAGCTTCGAGAGAAGATTGCCGTATGATGTGTGGAGCTTCTCTAATCATTCCACTGATTCTACCATACTTTGAAGAAACAGAAGATAGGCCTAGTCATTTCAGAACAAAGATGGATAGTCAATACAAACAGCAGTGGTAGTAGTATTGGGTAGTAGAGTTTTCAGTGCAATACATATCAAGGCATTATATGAGATTAATGGAGACAATCTGAACTATACAAAACTGTGCAGTACTTCTCTACCACCAATCATCATAATAATAGTAGTCATCAGACCAATCATCGTCCAAGTTTCCTCTATCATCGTCATCCCAATTATAACCATTATCATCCCAGTTATAGCCATTGTCATCGTATCCGCTATATCTATCATCGTCATCGTCGTAATAGGTTGAACCAGATGAGCCGCCTCCGCCATACGATGCAAACAAGGAAGCTACCCAGTCGTCGTTAATGTTGCCCCCCTGATTGTAATCGTCATCATCATCATAATATACTGGTGGAGAAGGACTTGGAGGTGAGGGACTGGGTGGTGAAGGAGGAGAAGGGGGGCTGGGTGGAGAAGGAGATGATCCGCTACTACTACTACCCGAACAGCTAAACCCAGCTTCCTCTGCCGATTGCTTGTTGTGTTTGCAGGCTTCCTTCTCAATCCAAGAATGTTCTTTGGATACTCGGGCATAGACTCCAGGGTGCTCCTTCTCCGCGCATCCGATGCCCCAGCTCACAACTCCGATCTGTACTCCATTGTTGTCTACGAGTGGTCCGCCAGAGTCGCCTTGGCATGAGTCTTTTCCTCCTTGGCTAACCTTTGCACACATCATATGGTCACTAATTTGGCCACCATATGAGTTCTGACCACTACCATGGTTTTCACAATCGTTATTTGATATGGCATTAACATCAACAGTCATGAGTTTGTCGGACACACCACTGTTTCCACTCGGAGATGTAACACCCCATCCCAAGACAGTCACCTTATCATTAACTGCCGGTTTAGCGTTTTGAGAATTCAACTTTACCAACTTGACATCATTGTTAAGTGTGGCTGGTTTGTCTAATAGTACTAACATGTAATCCTTATCAGTTGTACGAGAATCATAACCTGGATGTGGCACCTCTCGTTGCATATCAATCTCTTGTCCGCCTTTATCCCATTCTGTAGCCCCTAGCTTAACGGAGTAACGACCTCCTTGACAATGTGCGGCCGATAATACTACATGCTTTGTAATAAGACTGCCTCCACAGAAGTGTCCACCACTATCTTGAAGAGAGGCAGCAAAGGGAAAGGTTTTAATGTCGACTGGTCTTCCACCAATGATACGAGCATTTGGAGGATACATATGACCCGATTCGACCACAGACAAGTTCTGTTTCATCTTATCAGGCTTCTTCTTGCCATTCTGATTCTTCTTGTTAGGTCTCTTTCCTCTGCCTGGTTTGTTGTTCTTCTTTCCGCCCTGCTGTGAGTTGATTTGGGGGAGGAGAAGATACATGAGCATTTGATATGCACAAGATACCTTTATTATAAACATATGATATGCACATATATCACCCACCTGTCTTCCATTAGGCTTGTTCTTCCCCTTCTTATTCTTATTAGGTCTTTGACGCTTGGGCTTATCACCATTCTTTTGATTCTGATTCTTCTTTCTTCTAGCAGCGCCGCCGCCACGACGACCACGATGGTGTTTAAGCTGATGTTTCTCCATGTATTCATGATGTGTGAGCTCGTGAGGAGTATCCTCGACGATATCGGAGTCGGTAGTAGTAGTAGCTACCTTCTTCTGATGCTTACGTGCTCGACCTCGTAGACCACTTGCCGGTTGTACTTCTTCGAGCTCTAGTTCTGTTCGTTTGGGTGATGACGATGGGGAGAAAAGATTTGCATTGCAATTGCATAGATTGCCAAGGATGAGTAGGACACCGACGGATATGATTTGAGGCTTCATCTTCTATGGTTGTTGTTATTGATAATATGGTAGCACTGGGGGGAGAGTAGTTGGATGATATAGAATGTTGTCGACGACGAGTAGCAACGATGGAGAGTTGGGCTGCCAAATTATGATAGTTTGCAATGTCATTAATAAATGTGCGTCAGTTCTAGAACTGGGATCCATTGCAAATAAAGCAGCCCAGCACTCCTTTGACATGATCACACTTAAATCAAAGACATAACAATCGGTTATTGTCCATGCGTGGGATAAAGAGATAGAAGTTACAGTGATGTATGTCGAACTATACCCCCCGGGGGGTATAGTGTTTTAGACTAGGCTGAGAATTGGGAGGGGGGTATAACTCAATTCCTTAGTAGGTACACTAAGTAAACTGCGGAAGGGGGTATAGATTCTACACTAGGCTGACCTCGAGGAGGGGGGGTATAGTAAAGTTTGGGGGGTATAGTTCGACAGACATCACTGTATATAGTGCCTCACGCAATAACGACTTTGAATACCGCTCCATTCTTGCATGGGTATTGATAGGGCATTTTAGGGCCGAATTAGGTACCCAGAGGCTCCTCAACAGAACAACAGGGTCCTTTTACGGGTAACTAATGCAATTGACGAACATTGCAAATTGCAAAAGATATCATCTTTACTATATAATACCTCCTTATAATAACCAGCTTCTATTTGGGTGGCATTATTATATGCAAATATTTATCTGTTCGGAGTGGGCTGTTTTTTAAGGGCACCGGCTGCGATTTATTAGGCATCACCGAGCAAGAAATTTTGGAATCGTGTGACCAACCAATAATAATATCTAGTAGAGTGCCTTGTATTGCACAATTGCAATCATCGTGGTATATACATATTACTAAATAAATCACAGCGGAATAGTATTGGGAATTTTATTGCAATAAATCAATCACCCGTCACACTACATACACACAACAAAGTCTCCGAAAAGCACACACATAATATTATTTACACTTCTTGGTGTACAGTCGTTTTTAAATTGCAATATTGCAAAAGCAGAGGGAACTAGACTGCAAATAAACAATATATCACTGATTGGGAGTCCTTCCCTTAGGGGATAAGTCATACATTTCTGAAGTGTATAAGTGAAGTTATATTTTGAAGAACACATCTTGTGTCTAATTTTTTTGAGTTGGATTATTACAATTGGAGACACTTGCTGACATATAAATACGGCAATACATTGCATATTGAAAAGGTAGTGAATTGATATTTACCAGTCTTGATTTTCTATACACAAGTGCTTTGTAATTTTGGGCTACGGCTTTGATAATAGTTGGAAATGACACCGACAAAACCACCTTTATACTACCACCAAAATGGTACTGCCACTTCTCCACCATCTGCTTTGGGGGGTATTGATCATACAGCGGCATTAAATGGCGTTGGGTCAAACAATGGAGGAATGTCGGCGGCAGGTTCTGCTGCGGCAGGAATCATGGAAAGAAGAGTGTCCTATCAATCATTACTTGATAAAGCACAACAGTTTAGCATGTTTGCTGTTAATCATGTTGAGGAGGTACGTGAGGCTTTGAGGAATACTGCCGATAAGACAAACTTTACAAGTGATGATAATGGTTTTGGGGGGAGGAATTCTGATGAAATTTCATCGGCATTTGATGAATTGGCAGCTGCTTATGAAAAACTTTCATCTGCAAAATGGAATTCTGCCAGGATTGAGTATGAAGAGATCCACAGGCTCGAGTCTGGATTGAAATTGAAATATCCTAATGATGGTGGATTACCTTTGGCTAGCGGTGGATTAAAACCCACTAATGCTATTGACGGCAGCACTACCAAGGTTGTCAAAATGGCAAATGAAACTGATTCCGGAAGTGTTCGTGGTTTGAAAATTGATCACCCGTGGCAAGAACAGGATGATAATGACCCATCCAAGTGGGTATCGAATCATTTCCTCAATTCAGCGATTGAAGACGAGGACGAGGCTGGAGATACATTTCCGGCTGTTACTAATGGACAACCAGCACTGCCATCCTTTCCGCCTGGTTTCAAAAGAAGTGAAAGTCTTGATGCCGATGATCACCACACCGCCGATAGGTCAGCATATACCAAGAATACCATGCGTAGCTATACTGATGTGTCAGAAGTCTCATCACTGCATACCAACCATGATTCAAATGATGAGGATGATGACTCTTATTCTGATTCATCCTCTTCTTCTTCTGAGGAAGATCTCCCACCACTCGAAAACTTTGATTATGTTTACAAAGGTGGCTTTGTTGCAAAGGTATCAGACGGAAAGGAGACTAAGGGCGTCGTTCCCAAAAAGGTCAAGCATGTCTTGGTTGATCCTTCTGTGAAGAGTATTGAAGATGGGGCATTCCAAAGTTGTGATAAACTCGAAAGTATCACAATCCCATCAACATGTGAATCAGTGGGTGACAATTCCTTCCGTAAGTGTGCCAAGTTGAAGAGTGTTACGTTCCTTACCAAAATGCCAAAGGTACCAGGAGAACCTCGTTCCTCCAAACTTCGTAGCATCGGGGAATGGTCGTTCTTCAATTGTTCTTCATTATTGGTTGTTAAACTACCCCACGGATTGGAAAGTATCGGAGAACGTGCATTTCAGCGTTGCTCTGCTGTGTTGATCTTGGAATTACCAAAGACTCTAATGAGTGTAGGAGATTATGCTTTTATCGGTACTCCTCGGGAGACTAAGTTGGCATATGATCGTTGGGAGAGGAATCATTCGAAGTAGAGTGTCAGTTGGGTATGGTGGTGTTTATCTGTTCTGGGGTGTCTAGAGGTTATTTAAAGGAATAAACTAAAGTCAAAGTTTTGTTGTTCACGTCATGTGCCTACTTCACTTTGATGAGCATATCATATGGAAGGACTATTCTCTGTCATGAATGCAAAAGTGTATCATAGTCTACTACATATGTATCCTACATAAACTATGAATATGAAGGGTATCCAAACTCTACACATCCTATGTTGGTAGGTTTACATTATGGTTTAAACTACTATATTCAAAACCTCCTCCTCTTATTAGAAGCCTGACTATCAGCTACAGATAGTATCTCATCATCTTCCTCAACAGTTACCCTTCTTCGTTTAGAATCAGCCGACAAAAGAGAGGGAAAAGGTGGTATCTCAATACTATTGTTATCAATAGGTATCAAGTACTCTTTTCCGTATGCTGCATATGAATCTTGACGTGCAGTTTCTATTGCAACTAGCCTTGACCATTGACTAAGCTTGGATGATGCCGCGGCGATACGGAGTTGTTTCTCTTCACTCGACATGGCTGTATTGGTATTAATGTTATGTTGATATTGAAGGAATGCCTTTCTAGCTAGATGCTTATTCTGTACTCGGGGTTTGCAAAGATACATCTCCATACCTCTAAGGGTAGGGTCAGATAAACAATGAGATGATGACGGTGCTACCATTGCATCCTTTGCAATTCGTCTTATGCTTGTCTTTTCTTCTTCGAATTCATCCTTTGTGTAGTAGAGAGCTGACTTTTGTTCTGGATCTTTAGAGAGATTGCTAACTGGCTGAACTGTTATTGTTGGTTTGAAGGTAATCTTTCTCTTCTTGATGGGTGGCTGCTGCTGCTTCTCGACGTTGATAGACGATAGCAATGCAGCGGCGGCGGTGATGATATGCATATCGTCGTCGGCGGTGGTAGCCGGATGGTCTTGATATTGATAATGTTGTGGATATTGCATTATAATAACTGGTGTTTGATATTCCATGCTATGTTGTTCTAGTGTTGCAATTGCAATGTAAGCGTAGGCCAATGAGAATCGTGGCGTCGAGAGTCGAGAAGTGTAAAAACTGCTTGAGAGGTGATGACTGATGATGTGGTAGCTTGCTTTTTGTATGCGGCTTTGTCTTGATGTATTGATTATAGCTTGGGGCGCTTCAGGATTATGTTTGGTTGTAGCTTGGGATTATGAGCTTCCCATTAGGCAATCTACCATCTTGCCATAATCGTGAAACAACTAAATGGGAGCCGACTTGTTGGTTGTTGGGGTTAGATGATACGATGTGTCGCCGTGCATTTTTTTGCTCTTGTGTGACATCCAAGTCGCTGCAATGAGTAGCCCTCCTTTCAAGCTTTTCATCTTACATCTTCTTTTTGGGACACCCAAGAAGGTTTCTTTTTTCAATCTCAGAGGAAATACTTAAGACTTTAGTCTTTTGAGGGTCGGGGTGACTTTATGAGAGTAGAATAGCATCTAATAGCGGGCGTGTTAGTGCCGTTAAGGTTTGTTTTGAGAGTAGTGCACTATCAAACCACAACACAAGAGGCATCTATAGCAGTGTCAACACATAAAGATTGTTGTTTCCTATTGCAAAGATAGAAATGTTGAATGCAATCAAACAATTCGGCACTTCAAAGGCAAAGGCACAAGAAGGTGAACCAATAATGGAATCAACACCACTACTTGAAGATGAAGAAGCACAGGCTATGAATAAAGAAGAATATGATAGCGTTGTAGATGATGAAGAAGAGTCGGCAGCTGTACCGATTATGGGTGATAGTAGTCATCTGGGTACGATAGCTCCGCCTCCTGCCGCGGCACCTCCACCGCCACCAAGTAATGATCCGCAGAGTACTGATGATAAAAACAATAAGGATAGAAAACGAAATTCTTCATCATCCAACAATTCACTATCGGGACTATCAACAACACAATCTATCAAATCAGGTAAATCATCGTCAACTCGTAGACGAAAGAAGAAGAATACCAATACCAATAACAAATCTATAAAGAAGAAGAAACCAGATGGACCACAAAAATCTATGTGTCATTTACTATTCGATAGTGTACGATATTTAGCAATAATTGCAAGTTCAATGATGTTACTAATGCAATTAGTACCACTCTACATATTGAAATCTGAAAGTACATGGTTACAAATAGCAGTACGATCCTATTTGGCAATCTTTTGTTTATTCTTTATATTAACTGAATCGAATATACCAATATTACGTGATTTATTAAGTAAATTTGCACATAGTAATTGGATATTGAGGGGATTCTTATATTCATTTATTGGATTGATTGGTATTGAGCAGAATTTGGCAATTAAGGTTGCTGATATTGCCGCTGGGACAACGTCAAGTGTGTTAGGTCCGACGTATGAAAAGTTATTTGAGTCTCTATTCATGGATATAACAACTTGGACAATGATTAGTGTTGGTATATTATACTTTGTATTGGGATTACTGTGTATGCAACAATGGTATGAAAAACTTACTAAGAATCATAATCAAAAGGTTAGAGAATACAAACAAAAGAAGAAGAGAGAAGCTGATTTTAAGAAACAACAAGAGGAGTATAAAAAGTATGAAAGGGATAGATCCGAGGGACGAGGTGAATGGTATGATGATATAGAATAGGTCTATCTTTTTTTGTTTTTGTATCATATATATTCGATATGACTGTAGGGATGTTTAATGTGTATATGTTTAGGAGAAGGACGAACATGTCAGAGGTTCGTATTGGAAGTCAAAGGCTAAGAAGAGAAAAGGAAAGATATCTTTTACACTTAAAAAGAAGATATCTCACCATAAAACATAACATGAACAAATACTTTAAGTATGCATTAATTGGAGTTGATTTATCTTACTTGGCGTGTGCTCATATCATACACATTTACTAGAAATTTGGCTTGATCTCTACTTGACTATCGTTTTGATGCGAGTGACCAATATTCATAGACTATCGTAAATGGTGACATTCTCACCATAATAATTATCACTAGGCAAAGCCTTGCTTTCTCCCTTGCCACGGTTCTTGAAATAAGGTATGAGTACAGCCTTCATGAAGACCACACCAACTCCTAACACTACATACTGGGCATAACTATTAAGCCAGTTGTAGGCGGTCTTGTTTGACAGAACAATGGCTTGACCTTTCACATTTGACTCAACGAATATCAGGGCACTCCATCCACAAGCACACATTATAGCAAATAGCAGCAACCAATAGCTAGTCATGATGTACATGCCGATTTTGAAGTCCTTTGACTCGACTACCTCTTTTGGTGCCTTATGCTTAGCAAACTGCATAATCCAAGGCCTTCCGACCATCATGGATAGAAGAGTCATTGCTACCATTGTCGAAGTAGTCAAGGCGTTAAGCCAGGTCGTCGGGATGTAGACGAAGATTGAAGTAATTGCAAGTACTAGACATGTCACGAAGAAGCTAGCATCCAACCAATATAGCTTTTCAATGTCTGATCTATAGGTTGATGCATAGTACACTACAATAATGTTGAACAGTGACACTCCGAAGGCCGTCCAAAGAGCCACAATCTCATTTCGTATTGATGTAATTAGAATGAAGGGTATGAATGATAGTACCATTTGATGTTGAATGATTTTGTCGATGACGAGTTCTTGAAAGATAGTCCGATTATGTTCGGGTTCTTCACTACCATTATCGATTAATGGGTTGTTTAAATCTCGTGAGCTTGACATATCTGTTTTGTATTTGTCTGTTTCGTTTGTTTGTTGATTTGTTGTATGTGTTTCTGATTTTATGAGTCCAAATGGATAAACATGCTTCTTGACACAATCTTGACCAAGACTATCTATCTGTAATCGTAATCTCTTCTCTCGAGAGTGTGTAGTCTAGCCAACCTGTTCCCAAAAAAGATACCATAGGATATCGCATGGTATCTTTTAATACCGCGAAATCTTCCCTGTTCACATTTCATGGAAGTATGTAGTAATCGTATCGTTAGTTGCTGCCTTCTCTTTATCCTCTCAATCGTAGCACATGGATCGTATAAAAAGGACACAGTTAGTTCTTTTCCTTCTAGTGTCCGTTGGCTCGATATCCCCCCGAAAGTCAGATTGATGTACTAAGGTCCTATGTAGGTTGTAACCAAACAATGCCAAATACTTGACACATGATGTGTTTGTTGTTTTCTCCTCTGTTCATAAACCGACTCAACCAGTCTTTTGTGTACTTCTACCCATAAAATATCCATAGCTAAGCCAATTCTAGATTGAGATTCCATTGGTATACCTCCTACTCCACTAATCCTACGTCACAGCTATCCCACATTTACATCACAAATCCATCACAAAATCGGCCATAAAACGCCGATCATCAGCTCATTCTATACCTCCCTTCCACTACAATCCATACTCCATTATGAAAGTACAACTTCTATTATCTGCTACTACATTCTCTATCCTTTCCCAGCAGCAGCATCTCGTATCTGCTAGATCCCTTCGAGCAGAGACTACCACAACAACTAGTACCGAACCAACACAATCTATAGAAGAGACTGCATCGAGAGATGATGGTAGAGAATCTCGTATCATCAACGGTGTTGAGGCTACTCCCGGAGAGTATGCATTTGCAGCATCTCTTGATGATGGTGAACACTTCTGTGGTGGTTCATTAATTGCACGAGACGTTGTACTAACTGCCGCCCATTGCCAAGGAGGTTCATATAGAGTTGCAGTAGGTCGTCATGATTGGACTACCAACACTGGTCAGATTAAGCAAATGCAACGGGAGGTACCTCATCCAAACTATAACGATAGGATGACCGATAATGACTTCATGTTGGTATTTCTGAATGGACCTGTTACATTGAATTCAGATGTTAATACTGTCCGTCTAAATCCACAAGATGCCCTCCCCGCCGTCGGGTCGTCAGCCATTGCAATGGGATGGGGCGTCACTAGAGAAAATGGAAGTTTATCTGACGTACTAATGGAGGTTGGCGTTAATGTAATGTCCAATCAGGAATGTTCTCAAAGTTCAGATGGTAGAGATACATACCAAGGCGATATAACTGAGAACATGTTATGTGCCAGTGATCGTAATGAAGATAGCTGCCAAGGAGATTCCGGAGGACCTCTCATTACCAACAACGGAGTACAAATTGGTGTTGTGAGTTGGGGAATCGGTGTGAGTAATGTTTGTTGTTGTTGATATCATAAACACGTCTTGTGCATAAGTCATGTCTCACATCTTGGTATTCACGCTGTTCATATTTCATATCCACAGTGCGCAGATCCGAATTTCCCTGGTGTTTACGCTCGTGTTGTAAGTGACGTGTGTTGTTTCATCGTCTTGTACTTGGTGCATAAGTGTCTCACATCTTGGTATCCTCTGCTCGATATAAATCATATCCACAGTCCAAAGCTTATGATTGGATTGAATACGAAGCATGCAAGGGTAGTCAATATGCCGCAGAAGCAGGATTTGATTGTGTAAACGCCAGTTATAATGGATCTTCGTTGGGAGGAGGTAGTTCAGGTGGCGGCGGCAGTGGCGGCGGCACTCCTCAATCATCTCCTTCACCTCCTAGTCCTTCACCACCCACTCCTACTCCATCCACTCCTACACCACCCAGTGGAGGCGACACGGCCTGGCCGACATTCAGTCCAACGACAGACGATCACTATTGGAACAACCAAGATGATGATTACTGGGTTGGTAACCAAGACGATTACTACTATGATGATTGGTGGTAAATTTGATTTGAAAGCTTGATGAGAGCTTATATCTCTCATTTGGCGTGTATGTTTTGTTGTTTGGTGGCGGCGGTGTATTGGGCTAATAGTCTTGAAACTTGTATAAATTTGTAATTTTGATTGATACCGCTTTGTGCTGATTAATCTGCTAGTTCTTGTGGTACATCCAACAATCAACCCCAAACGCCTTAACTAGAACAATTACGACCAGCTCTTACATTATCAAATCATCAAGGTACCCCTCATCTTCCAAGAACTTTAACCTTTCTATCCAAGTTTCACCATGGGGTACTAGTTTCATAATTCTACTTGCTGATTCACTACCATCCTCCTCCTCGTCGTCACCATCACTATCACTATCCCCACCTTGTACCAATGTAGAGTCAATAGTCAATGTAACATCCAATCGAACCTCAGGCTTGGTATGTAATCGTGATGGCCATTCAATTAATGATATATCATTACTAAATACTTGTGGTAAATTTAAGGGCTGTAACTCATCTTCGTTAGTACCCGATAATCTGTATAAATCCATATGATATATCTTCATACCATCTCCTTCTTTATCACTACTATCACTATCATCATTACTTGCAATAGAATACATATTACTCAACAAATACGTAGGACTGGTAACACGTTCATCACCACATCCCGTCTTTGCTCGAACGAAGCCACGTGAAAAGCATGTTTTTCCGGCACCTAAATCACCATCTAATAATATAACATCACCTTTCATGGAATTTACTGATAGTAATGCACCAATATCTTCCATATCGGATGGTGTTGGTATTGTTAATGTTAGGTGGTAGTCTTCGTTCATGTTGGTATTTTTTGAGTTTAGTGCATGTAATGAGTTGTTGCAATTTGATGGCTTTGCAGAGTGTATCATTCTACTGCTAGTAGTAGCAAAGGGAAATGGACTTCTATTCTTTGACAGTGTATTTCTATGTAATCTTATACTGCCGCAGAGTGATGGATGATGACGTACAAAGGCTAAACTTGGTCTACTTATAAACATCATCATCAAAACCACGAAAAAGTTGAGAGATTGGTGCCAAAGATTATTAGTTGGCTGCCCTATACTGACGATTCTATTTCTCATACTCTTTATATAGGCAACAAACTACTGAAGTAGATGATACAGAGATATTATATTTAAAAACCCTCAACTTAACAACAACAACATCAACAACACTTGTAGATAGTACTAAGTACATCAATCTATTATAAAAGCAGAGCGATTTTTCGAGAAAGCGGCACTCCGGTCACAGTGTCCGTAACAATTAACCCCCATCTGGTAATTCTGGGATACTCGAGGGATAAATGATGGGGGTAAGCATTACTGGGGTTATTTTTGCTAAGTAAAATTAAAGGGGTAAACACTAAGACAGAAATTGAGAGAATATAATATTGACGATAAATCGGTACTCCGGTCACAGTGTGCCTGACAATTAACCCCCATCTGGAGACTCTGGGATACTTGAGGGATAAAGTAAGGTTCGGTCAAGAAGAGGGCCAGTGTTGATCCCCCCGACCGCTGATTTCGTATACATACCTAATTGCACAGCTCAGGTTATTCTGACTCGCAACGCGCTAGCCCGCCGAAGGCGGCTAGTCTATCTAAAATCAACACTTTATTGCATCAATCACGTGATCGATTGATATCACGGTATCTTCATTTTTTCCGCAATCTTATGTAAGTTTGCACAGCCGCCAGAAACTGCATAGAGAATTTGTCTTGTGTGGCACTGGCTGAGCAGCCTTGTACGATACACACGATTGTACATTGTGTCTCCAGCCAGCCAAGAAGCTCCATCTATCATAAACAGAGTATGTATCATAATCATAGAAGAGAGCAACATCAAGTCGAGAGTTGTCGTCTAGGAAAAGATATCATATCATTATCAATAATACATCAGTATCAGTATCGGGTGCAGTGCATCGACACGACAGTATCATACCAAAAGATAAAGTTTATCAGTACAATAGTGTAATTGCAACAACTACTCATTAACATCAACACCGAATCGTCATCATCATAATCATGACCATAGCATCAAACAAGATCGGGATAACCCAATCACTCGATAGAGAAATAGCTCAAACGAAAGATCGTGAACGTTGGTCAAGCCGCACGGCATTCTACTTTGCTGCAATTGGATCGGCAGTTGGTTTTGGTAATATCTGGCGCTTCCCCTCGTTGGTCTATGAGTATGGCGGTGGGGCATTTTTTATTCCTTATTGCTTGGCATTATTCTTTATTGGTATCCCCATCCTTGTTTTGGAGATTGCATTGGGTCAATATTATGAAACTGGAGGTGAGTGTATCTTGTGATTGTTTCCTCTATGTGAGCATATGATGTGACTCTAACTGATCGTGTGATGTGTCTCTAACCATGTATAATGATACGCTCCTTCGCAAAACTTTAGACGTCGGTGTGTTTGGTGGTATCCATCGTAGACTAAGAGGAGTAGGTTTGTCGAGTATTGCTTGTGGATACATGCTCGTGACATACTATTCAATGTTACTTGCTTGGGTATGTAATGCCTTCTTCATGTCATTTAGTCCTGACAACTTTTGGGCACAGGATGAAGTCACAGGTACCGAGGCTAAGAACTTCTTTTACAATAATATCATTGGAATGGAGACATTGGGAGATGATATGCTCGCCACAAGGATGGTATGGAAGAATGCTGGATACTCTCTCCTTTCGTGGGTTGTCATCTATCTCTGTGTTGCTTTTGGTTTAAAGGCTACTGGTAGAATTACATACTTTACAATGGGCCTTCCTGTCATTCTACTCTTTGTTTTCCTTGGTCGAGCTGTATCTCTTCCTGGAGCACAAGCGGGTATAGATGAGTACATTAAAGATGCCAATTGGGATGTTTTAGCCGATGGCGTCGTCTGGCAAAAGGCTGTAACTCAAATCTTCTTCTCTCTTGGCATTACTTTCGGAATCATGACAGCCTATGGTTCACACTGTAAGAGAGATGAGCCAGCCTTTCTCAACAGCTGTGTCATTTCAATCTCAAACTGTCTATTTAGTTTCATAGCTGGTTTTGCAGTATTCGCAACACTTGGATACCAAGCAGATCTAGATGGGCTTGATAGTATTGCTGATCTAGAGTATAAGTCCTTTGGATTAGTGTTTGGAAGTTGGCCAGTGGCCTTGGGGACTCTACCAGGCGGTGAACATTGGGTACGATTGTTCTTCATCATGCTCTTCTTATTGGGTATTGATTCCGCCTTTAGCTTCGTCGAGGCCTTTCTAACTGCCTTTCAAGATGCCGAAAGGTTCAAGGGTGTGAACCGGAAGATATTAACCTTGTTCATTTCGGTAGTTGCCTTCTTGTTCAGCTTGATGTATGCCACAGATGCAGGATTGATTTGGTTGGATACCATCGACTACTATATTAACTTTGTAATGCTGTTGGTGGGTGGCTTTGAATGCTATGCGGCAGGCTGGATATACGGAATTGAAGAGCAGATTGATAGTTTGGGTGCTAAGATTGTCTTCTCGTACATGATCACTACATTTGGTTCTGTCATTGTGGCCTGTTGTGTATGGTTTGGAGTTAGTAGTGATAATGCTGTTTGGACTGGTTTCGTAGCATTGCTTGCTTGCTATGGTAGTGGCATGATATATGTTGTGATTCTTATGCACAAGAAGAAGAAAGATGACCCATTCGTCGGCACTTGGGGAATGATGTTCTACGATTTGACAATGAAGAACATTCTTGATTTGTCAAGAGATCTTAGTGATGTTGTTGGATACATGCCTCACAAACTTTGGGCATTCCTGATTAAGCACTTCATTTGTCCAATTAGTATTATATTGTTTGCTTTGGGTGCTGATGAGAACTATTATAATGCTGACGGTGATATTGTTGGGAAGACATTCGGAAGATACGCTGGATATCCTTTCACTCCATATCAGATACTTGGCATCCTATGTGTTGCATTTGTTGGTTTCCTCTTTATTTCGAGTCTCATCTTACCTCAGATGTATGAAGTATTTGACCGATCACCTGAAGAGTTGATATTGTTAGAGGAGAGTAGAAAGAGCTTGAAAGATACTCGGAAGGCAAGCATTGAGGCGAGTCGTAAGGCCAGTCTTCATGCTATCCAACAACAAGCTATCAATAAGCACCGAGCTTCTTCCTTCCCGGATACTACTGTGACTGATCGTGATGAAATTGAAGAAGGCAAAGCCACCGTGGAAAGATTCTTCAATGAACAAGGTCCTGTTGGGAGTGTATCATTTGTATCAGAACCGACCGAAGAAGTATTACCACAAGAAGCTGAGGTGGAAGAGTAGTAGGTCATTGTTTATGAAAACTAAAGGCTGAATCGAAAGGGAAGAGTCTCATTGTACAGAGTAAATTATAACTGTAACCAATTGTTAACATTAACCTTTATCCACTACGCATACCTCTTTCAATCCCAATGTTTATACGACGCGTTGATACCATCTAAAGCGTATGATTGTGATAGTCTTCATCTAATTCCTGAATTTGCAGGTAAGTTCTGCTCTGCCGCTTGCAGAAATAATTTGAAAAGATTCAATTGCTAATGCACTATTATAAGCATCACCATCAAAACATTTGAAACCCTCAAACTTAATACCTTTACCCGATTCATTAGGTATTTGAGCCTTACACTTTAAGATAGTTACACTTACACTATTCTCGGACTCGGCGAAAGTTACTATTTCACGCGTAGGTGTGCCCTCTCCTTCATTTTTATCCTCGCAGATTTCACAGGACGTAAAAGCGGTCAAGGGGTCTTGATCCAAATCTGGTTTGCATGTTGCGCATATAACATCACAACCGAAATCTTTGAAGACTACTGCTGCAGGTTCTTCTTGTTGTTTCTTCTTTTTTTTGAGATTACGATCATTAGAATTAGAGATACCCCGGAGAAGAGAATCGTCGCCAGCGGCACTGCTGAGGAGTATGGCAAATACAAGCGGAGTTTGCAGTAGATACATGATGTGTTGTTGTTCTTATATTATTATTGTTATTGTGATAGTGTACTCGTGTCAGGGTATGTATGTGTTGAGACTGTGACAAGCGTGACGATGACGATGATAATAAACTAATATCACTAATCACTAACTAGGTAATCAGTTATCTAGAATAATAGATTGAGTTTAGGCAATTCATAGAGACGAGTAGCTTGGCAGCTGTCTGCAATGAGGTGATGCTAAACTGGGGTGATAGGAGCTGATAAGTAGGAAGGCATAGTTTTATGAATTTGTTGGACGTGACGCCTATTGATGGTGTATCCTTGAGGAGCAATTAACTTCACATCAATGCTCTCAATGCTACAAACCATTTATCCACCAAACCATCAATAAATGAAGAAAGATGATAGTATTATCAAAGGTACAATCGTTGGACGTCGATCAATGGGCCGTAAGTGCGCATTTGCCGATGTATCGACAAGCGGAGACGACAATGAAGCAGAACCCATCAAGTTAATATTTAGACATCAATCCTTTCTATTATCAAATAATTCTATTACTATAGATGATGATGGTATATCACTAGATGAACCATTTCCGAATAAAGATGCTAGTTTACCATATGGTGCTAAAGTTATTATACAATTGGGTGTATGTCAAAAGGTTGCATCCAAAACAGAAGATGGTAGAATTGATGATGTGTACGAAGTACTGCAATGGAAAGTTATTGAACATCCACGAGAATTGGCTGAGCAATTAGCATCTCTTCACATCACAGAAGAAAGTAAAACAGTCGGTCAAGGCGCCATGTCCTGTTCAACATATTTCAAAGCACGAGGAGAAGCTTTCGACTCGGTAAAACAGCATAGAATGCATACAATAGACAAGAAGAAGAACAGAAGCAGTAGTATTGATGATCAAACAAGTGAGATACCAAACAATAATACCACTGACATTGACTATTCAGATATACATCATGGAGGGAAACAAGCAAAAGCAAAACGAGCTAAAGTATTTGCTTCTTGGGTGTTAGATACCTTCTTTGATATTCCAATGGGTTATACCGATCCTCCTTTACTCACCGACAGTGATGATACAAACAAGAAGATGATTTGCCAACCATGTAGTATTGAATCAACAAATGACAATAAGAAGTCATGTCTCCTTCATAATGCAAATGTTTACGACATTGCTGGGGGTAAAGGTCAACTGTCAGTAGAGTTACTTGTACAACAAATGTATCATCTAGGATTGAATTCTAATAATGAAAAGAAGGAAGATAACGATGGCAAAGATACGTCTCTAATACGGGAATGCACAATCATAGATCCATTAGTTCGAAGAGGAGATACCAAACATCGCCAATCAAAGTTGAAGAAGGCTCAAAGTCATGTGAATTGGTTACAACAAAACAGACAGAGGAAGAGTTCACATCATGATTCATCTCTTGGTGGCAGTAGTAACTCTACCAGCGATGCCAATACAAAGAGTCAAGACATTAAGCATCTTGCAATGGAATTCAATGCAACTAGTTTCGAACAATATATCCAACCAACGTCATCACCAAAGTTGCTCTTGGGATTACACCCTGATCAATGCACAGAAGATATATTGGATGTAGCACTTGAACACAATATATCGGTTGCAATTGTTCCATGTTGTGGTAAGTTCTAGATACCCTTTCATACCACTTTAGACAAGTTAGATAATGCATTTACTAATCACACTTTGCTTCTACACAGTCTTTCCAGATCTCTATCCAAGACAACTGGTATCAAAAGACGGAGAGACTTCAGTTCGAAGCTATGACGACTTTCTTCAATACTTGCTTGATAAAGACAGTGGGTTACAAATGGCAACACTACCCTTTGATGGAAAGAATAAAGTTATTTATAAAGTAGTTATATAAGTTTACCACAATGGTTGGATGTCTGTGTGGCTTCTGTTTTCTATCTTTATTATCATTGGTGAACAAATCTATTCTCCTCTCATGGTATGGTATATATACAAGATGACACTGCCATCTACCATATCTCTACCGCTCATTTCAAAGAATAGACTACTCCAGTCATTGAATCTCGTCTTTGACACTTCTTCATAGCAATTGGTGTCGTGGTGGTGATTGAAGATTGTACTACTTGTGATGTTGCAAAGTCCATTTCACCCGTATTCATCCTATCAATAACTGTATCTCTGCTATGTCCTGTTTGTTCGGCAATTGCTCGTACTGTTGTGTTTACTCTATACTTGAATGCAACAAATCTAGATATTGGAATGAGAAGGAAAGAGAAGAAGATACATGACTCGTGAGTATATCAGTTCATCATATGTGAGAAGTGTTGACCACCCCACCCAAAACAGAACAAGAAACTACTCACAATAATGTAGTCCAAACGAGAGTCACTGTACCAGCAACAATGTAAGGCAGTCTCGGATACATACCAAACAAGATTGGACCTGTCAAGGCTGTTACACAATTGAGAGTTCGACGTACAACTTGACCCATCGGACCAAGGAGGGAGTAGTTTGATGTGGTGGAGATTGAGGCTTGTAATTCCGTCATGAGTGTCGCACCCAAATCATTGAAACACATTAGAATCACAACTCCAAGAACATGTACGGGAAAGCTTGGCACGGCAGCAACAAGGACACCAAGACCAATTCCCAACATTGCAAAGCAAACGTCAAATGGAGAGGTGGCAATTTTCTTGAGCACGTCCTTCCCAAGGTCTGTGCAGGTAACACTAACAGCGGCAAAGGTACCCGACGCGGCACCAACGGCAAACATAATACCAATGATACTTGTTTGTTTGTTGAACTCGTCAAGGAGGAAGATTGGTCCAATACTCAGATTGTATCCGATAGTAAGGGCCTCGATACCGAATGAAATGCATACAATCCAATTAATCCATGTCGTAGCAATCTCTGTGTCCGTATCAAACTTGGAGTTGGCCTCATTTACTGTCCTGGTTAGTAGACTACCTCGAATCCTATTGACAAATGAAATGATTGACGACCGAGTACTGTTGTTACTTGATGATGCTGATGAGGCAATGTTGATTTGCTTCTTGTCATTCTCTTCTTCTGTATTGTTGACGACGACTGCATTGGTGTTAGTCTTGTCCTTCTTTTCCTTCTCATTCTCACTGCCGATCAACGACAATGTTGATATTGATTGTGTCAAGAAGGATGCCAATTTGCAGCTGTCAGCCTTGTTCTTCTCATTACTAACCAATGGCGATGATGATGATGTGCCTCTTGTACTCAAGGACAGGTAAAGGAAAAAGGATGCCAATCCCAATGATTGAATAATTACTCCAAACAATGCCACGCCATTGATAAAGTAGTACTGATAAACAAACCCACCTATGGAGAATGCAAATACAACGCCCAACATTACCGATGCATACTGATATCGTAGTTTCTTACTAGCCATCTCACGATCAGGCTCAAGTTGGAACATCTTCTTGGCATACTTTTGCATTGAACTCATTGTTTCCGAGAATCCCACCACAGCCGTGCCAACTACGAATGGTGTTAGTAAACCATTATCAGACAGGTAGACGGTGAGGAACCCTGCCAATCCAATTGCCGTTCCTAGGAAATGAGAAATCTTGGGACAAACAATTGCAAATGCCGACGTGACTACTCGTGAGGCTTGGTAGAATGTAACGTAAATACCAACCCAAAGCATATCAACCTTGAAATTATCTACCAAATGTATAACAAAGTAGATGAATGGTAGTCGTGTTGCCGCTCCATATAAGAATGGCATTATACATACCACTAGGAGTTCTTCAATCTCCATCGTTGGTGGCTTGATGTGTTAATATGTTTACTATGTTTGATATTGTGCGGAGTTTTCTGTCTTTAATTATCTATGACCGCGTGGTCGTCTTGTTCCATATACTAGAGCAGTAGTCTAGGTCTTCTTCTTTCTATGTGCTGTTCTTCTCAGCATTGTGATCTCTTCTTCTCCTCTTTATTCAGTCGTCATTGACTCATTGCAAGACTTGATAAGTGACGAGAGATGATTCACTTTTTACTTTTCACTCGCGAGGTATGTACCGCTGATATCCTCTCTAATTAGAATCAACAATCAACTCAACACTAATATAATCCAATGACGACGTCCACAACCGCAGTCACCACCGCCACGACAAACAATAACAATGACACCCTTCAAAATAAGAAGAAGAAAAAGCTACCCCTTGCAATATTAATTCATTTCAATTATTACTACAGTCTCCTCTTTGCAATAGTAATCGGACGGCTTGTGTTTGAAAAGTATACAGAATATTACTATTGTAATGCATTCCAACATACGTTATTACTACCCATGTTTAGTGTTTGGTTGTTAGTTGAAATGATACGATTATTTGTTGGACAAAAGGGTGTGTTGTTGCACAACGGCTTGACTGAATTGGCAACATTTATACTACTTTCAATATTTCCACAGTTGTGGATTGCAGTTTATATAACATTTCTTCAAGAGATTATATTACCATTTGATAGTGTATTGGGAATGATAATGTTATTGGTTCTACTTTCAGAAGTTGTACTTGTGTTGAGATTTGGGTATTCAATAAGTAAAGGACAAGGTGCCGATTGACATAGGAGTGACGAGGATGAAAGTGATGACAATGACAACGACGATGAGTAGAATGACTTGGAAGGAGGTGTAAAGTAGATAGTAGATTGTTGATATATAAGTTATCAGGCTCCAATCTTGAGTTTGCTACACAGATTCGTGTGGATGTCTTTACATATTCTCTGTCCTTCTTCGCCGACCAATTCCTATATTAGTAATCTCAAGGGTGAACGATCCATATTATGACAATATGACGTTTCATATATTCGTATATAGTTGTCAATATGGTGGATAAGAAGGCTTAAGTACGGCGGGTGCTGCTGTTATACCAATCTCATACAGAACACACATCACTATCACAATCACTCTCGTCATTCATCATCAACGCCTCCTCTAACCGTTTAACAGCCTCATCATCTTTTAATTTACTTTCCTTATCTCTCTGTTCTTTAATTGATATAGATGATTGATTTAATGCAAGTTGTAATGATGTTTGTTGTTGTTGTAATTGATGTAAATAGTTTGTTAGTTGAGATTCTGTTGATTGTAATTGTGTGTATTCACTGTTGAGTTGTTGTAGTGTTTTGATATGTTGTGATATTGATGCTTTTGTTGTTGATGTGGTCGTAGTGGTATTAGTTGTATTCAATGTAGTTCTGGTGTATGGCGTTGTATTATAGTCTTCTGAAGTGCAGAGCTGTTTAGTATTCTTTGACTGTTCTTCTTTGCTTTTCATCATTTTGCTCCTCTGTCTCGAGGTTATGTATGACTGGCACTACCAAAGAGCATTGAAAAAACGGGTGTATATGTAAACACTAGATGAGGCTAATCACACTCTGCTATCATAAACACATACACTCTCTCTCTAAGAGCGCCAAGTGCCAACAACGAAGAAAGATGGCAATTAAGAAGTTGGGTTTCTCTTAGCAATGATAAAGTCAGACGCTGCCTCGCTCAGGCACAAGGAACTAGATGACAGTATAAACTATGCACTATTGTACTAGGTACGATATACCATCGAGCCTAGAGCATTAGTGAAACCAGCCACTATCGTACAAATCAGACGACATTCAACTTAGCAAACTGGTATCCTTTGGCCCTCAACACACTACAAACGATATGTGTATATTATTCATTGCCCACTGCCTACTATTATGTACAATGTATAAAGATATGCAACACTCATATAACTTATAGCGTCGTCATTAGAGGTTTATCGTTCATTAGTGGTGGTGTGCATATGACGTCACCAATCACGGGTCACCAGACCACCACTAATTGATAATTGATGACTAATATGCATCGAACAGCTGTAAGATATATTCGTATATGATATTAATGATTGCGTACTCTATATTCTGTATGGTCTAATGTCATTACTTACTTGAGACACTACCGCGTTTCATAAACGGCAAAAGAGTTATCAATAGTGAAGATCACTACGATATCACTTGCGCGCCTCGCTCGCTTTCTAAACCTCTAGCCAGTAGAGCGGCAGTCAATGAGAAGTTATTAGCCCATACAATCCATATATATTATACCATGAGCTTCCAACAACAAAAGAAACGTGCCATGACACCAAAAGGTCAAATGAGCGGCAATGGATCCGGTCCTGCAATTATGATGATGCCACCACACATTCGAGCAACATTCATGCCTCCGCCACCATTGAAGCACTTGCCACCCTATAAACGTCATGTATTGATGTCTGATAATTATGTCACTGATGATGATAATGATAATAGTGAACAACAAAACGATAATATCGTTAAGAAGGAAGAGGGAGTTGATAATAGCAATAATAAAGTAGGACCAAGCGGCATAGCCAAGATACCAACATCATTCCCAAAACTCAAACGAGGTGCGGGCCTATCAGGCGTTTCCTCATTCTTACATCACTTTGAACGAACATCACCACCACCACGGACAATTAATCCAACACCCAATAGTATAAAAGATGATAAAATCAAGGCAAAGAAAGATAACAATGAGGCAAAGTTAGCACCATTAATTGAGGCGTATCGTAAAGAACAGAAGGATTGTTCAGGTGAATTTACTAATGGTATGAATTGTTACAACACATTGTTTGTCGGTAGATTGGCATATGAGGTTACCGAACGTAAGTTATTACGGGAGATGGAAACATATGGTCCAATTAAGGATTTGAAACTAATAACAAATAAAAAGACAGGCGAGAGTCGAGGGTATGCCTTTGTCGAATATGAAAATGAAGAGGATATGAAACGTGCATTTAGAGGTGCTGATGGGATGAGGATTGAGGGTCGTCCTATCGTGGTAGATGTTGAAAGGGGACATACGGTACCTAATTGGTTACCACGTAAGTTTGGTGGTGGATTGGGTGGTAAGAATATGACGTATGGTGTTGGTAGAGCAGCATCAAATCCTGGTAATGCTCAAATGAATTCTATGGGCGGTCCTCCGATGGGAATGGGAGGTCCGCCGCCGCCAATGGGAGGTGGATATGGAGGTCCACCGCAAATGGGAATGGGAGGAGGGTATGGAGGTCCGCCGCAAATGCACGGCGGAAGAGGAGGTCCACCTCCAATGATGAGCGGCAGAGGAGGACCTCCAATGGGATTTAACGATCGTGGACGAGATGGCTATGGAGATAGAGGCGGTTATAATGGCCCTCCGCCACCTGGATATGGTGGAGATCGTGGGAGAAATTATGGTTATGGTGGCGATTCAAGGGGTGGATATCGTGATAATAACAGAGGCCCTCCTCAAGGATCATATGGTGATAGGGATCGTGATCGAAGAGATAGCAGATCAGGAGGACTTGCTTGGGAACGAGGGGGCTCATCACACTATGGCGGTGGAGGTGATAGGGATAGAGATAGAAAGAGAAGAAGATCACGAAGTCGTAGTCCTGATCATAGAAGAAGAGGAAGATATTGATCTGATATTAGAAAGTATTGTTTGGGCAAATAACCCAGAGTCAATTAGTTGTAAGCTTTCAAACAAACAACACCTTTAGTAAACCAATACTTTAAACTTTACAAACTGTACCATATTGCAACGATTTAGATCAAAGAGAGAACAACAGTGCTGATGCCATCAACATCAAGGGTATGGAGTACTTTGTATGAACAGATGCTAATGCACTGTTACTACCACCTCCATCATCTGAACCTTCCTTAAGGATACAGAAAACATCACCAATGTTGGTACCACCAAGATTCAGACAAGCCTGTGCAGTACTTCCGGTATAACAAGTGTTGCCCCAGCATGTTGGACCTACTACCTCCCAATTATCACCTTCTAAAATGCAGAAAACATCACCAATATTGGTACCACCGAGATTAAGACAAGCTTGAGCAGTACTTCCTGTATAACATGTATTTCCATTGCAAGTTGGACCAACGACTGTGTATTGACCATTTAATATACAGAATCTATCACCAATGTTAGTGCCGCCGAGCTCAAGACAAGCCTGTGCAGTACGTCCAGTATAACAAGTGCTTTCCCAACAAGTTGGGCCGACGGTCGTATATATTTGTGGTTGTGACATGCCTTGAAACGATGATGACGAAGGATCATGTTTATTATAAAACTCTAGAGCATCTTTGAAGCTCTCGGTTATTTGTTGTGCTGATATCAATTGTAATAACACTAAGAAGAAGGAAGCGATTGATGATAATCTGCAACTCATAATAGATATAAAGATACTTCTACAAATTGTGAGGCGTTGTGGCGTTTAGTTGTTAGTATCTACCAAAGTCCGACTAATTGATTCGTCGTAGAAAAGAATTATATTTTGTAATCTTCCGTGCTAATATGGATAGGCTAATGATATCTTACATTCATTGTGCAGTGGGATAAGATATCTTGCTGCTGTCATTTTTTTTAGGATACCTTATTCTTGGCGGAGAGACTGTCATATGTACATAGACATGGATAATGGATAGAGATAGACGACTATTATGCAAGCAAGCTCAGTATATGGTTCAACACATTCTATTTTACTTTGCAAACATCTCTAGGGAAGTACTCGTTCGTCTCAGTCTTTAAGCTGACGAAAACCCAGCCAAAACATTACCATCGACATTAACAACTTGGAATGTACCAGTGCTATCAGAGTTCACAGTAGTAGCAAGTAATTCTAATCCTGAATTATCAAATCGAGGATCATTAAGACGGTAGGCAGTCACCTCTTGATTTAAGGCATCGAACAACTTCCGTTCTTGGTCGTTGATTTCATCTTCACATAGCCTCTTAGTAGATACCATTTTGGTTGTACGAAACATTGAATAAAAGCTGCCTTCAATTGTAACGTCTTCGTATTCTCCATTGAATGAGTTGCAACCCCCATATCCACTGTATGTACCATCACTGTTAAAGGATAATGTAACAGGTTCATCTGTATCTGTAATCTCTCTCTCCCAAGATTCCCCTACACCATCTAGTACCCAATCCGATTCAAGTGTAGGCTCGGGTAATGGTTCAAAACGAGCTATTACTTCATCGGTCTCTTCATCTTTGAATACAAGTAATTGGCCATCGTCTTGAATGTCATAATTAACAGATTGCTGAAAGAGGATACGTAAAGCATTCTCTTGCTCCATAACAGTATCCTCACAAATCTTCATAGTCATTCTAGCATCATCACTAACCTCAAATGTAGAAGGTGAAACTGCTGCCCTACCATTGACGGAGTTGCAGCCAGTATTGCCGTCGAAGTGTAATGACACGGTATCATCATCAGCATCGTCCTCAAATGATGGAGAGGACCAATCCTCAAATATCAATGTAGCTGGATGATCATCCAAAGCAGGCTTCAATTCATCATCTTCTTCGTAGTATAGATCGGTAGCTGTCCACCTTGTACCCTGCAAAGGTGTGCTTGATTCGTCGGGCATTGGTGGAGCAATTGATCTAGTAGTTGCAACGTATTGCTGGTCAGAGGGGAGATTGCCTTTTCGCAGAAATGTATGAGCATTAGAAGAAGGAGCTGCAGTAGCAAGTAAAAGTATTGTCGGAATGATGTACATATTGTGTTGTTTGTTTATTATCTTTGATGTTTATATATCGTCTTTGTGTATATTGTGTTGTTGTATTGATTGGTTGTTTGAATTATGAGCTCCATTATCACCATGCTACTAACCATGCCTCATTCCCATCGGCCTATACTTTCTTGATCTTGATCATCATCTCATTCCCATTGGCCGAGAGTATCTTGCCGCGCAATAGCAATAGCCGCCGCCATGTTGATCACATTTGTTGGTGGCTGGATTTTGCAAAGATATGCGAATCGTTGGTGGTACAGAAAATTTTTAATTAGCATCTATCAACTGCCTCAGAACTCAGACTAGACTGCCTCCTCCTAATACCCACCCTCCACACTTGTGTGCCGCTGCTTACTGAATTGGCCCTTCCCATATATTAGAAGTCAATTCAATAGTTTGTTTCTCCATAGATAATATAACAGATAAAATGATGATCGGTCAAACAGTACTAAAAATCATACCGATGATCTTCTACCTCTTCATACTCATCATATCATTGTCATCGTCATTAGCATCAGCCACAGCAATACCATTCGAGACAATAGAGAAAGGTCAATCACCTGGAGAACTAACAGGAACTTTTACTAAAGTATTCTCAAATGTAGAAAACTTTGCAATGTTCTGGAGTCAGCACGTAAATATGAAAGAACAATCCGATGACGACGATAATGATAAACCAACATTACCCACGGTAGATTTCTCATCACAAATTGTTGCAGTTGTATATGTTGGTATCGAGGAAGACAATTCACAAGCATATGATGTCGAGGTTACATCTGTGGAAGAAGATGACTATACGAATGAGCTGATTGTTAACTTCGTTACGAGCTCGCCACCGACAAATACCAATTCTAATACAATGAAGAAACATCAAATGTCGACACATCCATATCATATCATAAAAGTAGATACAACCGAGGATGAGTATTTAAAAGTAGTATTCATGGGTTCAGCAAGAGGGATAGACAAGAACAATGAAACTGCCATGCCCATATTCATAGTTCGTAAACAAGAGGATAATAATAATGATGCAATCAAGACAAATATTGAGGCTTTGCCGGGCGTTAAGAGTGTTGATGGGTGTAGATCAAAGTACTCTTTGTGTTCAGTATACTTTGATTCAAATGTAATAAACAAGGTAGACGCACATGCATCACTTGAGAAAGTTCAAGATGTCGTTATAGTTACAGAGGATTATGATCATGTATATTAATGGCTTAAGTTAGAACCTTATAATTACTCGTGTGAATATCTCTATCAGCCTATCTTATGAAGTCATACTGGTTGCTTCTATTGTAGCAGTCAGCAAAGATAACAGACCTGACGCAGGTAGGCGGCCGATCATGTAATCTCCACAGTCCACGACAACCCAGGTAACCCCGTAATCATATATATTGAAAGTTCAGTTGATTGTTGTATCATTCCTCACCGCCATCAATGTGTACAGACATGAGCATTGCGGATTCCCAACTGGCTGGTTCTAAGAGAGTGTCATTCCATCCCATCCCTTGTTGCAAATAGATATACTAGTTAAAAAGTAAAAATAGACAGTAATATTTCCTTAGTCAGCAGAAAGAGTACAATATTGTACTTATGCATGACTTATATGAAGGTTATTCTGCTTTAAAAAAACTCCAAAACAACTTTAGAGCAAACCAAAAAACTTAAAGTAAATCACTGAAAGGAAGAGGTTGGATGGTAGTAATCTCACCATCACCACCAGCAGCAGGCAAAAAGTATGCCTCCTTTTGTTGCTTGGCAGAACGTTTCAAATTAACCTTCTCCCCGCCCTCACGTGCAGCCTTCTTGGCAGCCTCGTTACTCTTAACACGTTCAATAATCTCCTTTTGACACTTGGACTTACGGATGTGTTCAATACGTACATGAATACGCTTCTCGAGGATACGTCCATTAACTGGTTTGTTCACACGTACGCCTACGGCGGACTTGGTAACATTGAAGACAATGCCTGTACGTCCATGGTAATGCTTGTGTGGCATACCCTTATGGATGGCAGGATCGGCAAAGATATCAACATAGTCACCAACTTTCACGGGGAGCATGTATTGGGAGAGACTTGGTAATCCATGCTTGCGGAATTTCTTGGCAAACATATGCCTTGTACGGGCTCGTACTCCGAAGGAATGTGGCATGGTTGGATATTATTTATTGAAATGTGGTAAAAATGATATAGGAACCTGAGTAGTAGTGGAGTAGAAGCAGGAGTAGAGAGGATATTGTTAGCTGATGAAGTAAGGAAAAGTATTTGCAAAGCATATCCATCCGGAAACCCATCACCGCCGCCGCACACCTGCTAGACAAAAATACGCCTACATATATGCTATACAGCGAATATCTCTCATCTTGCCTTCCTACAATACTACAATAGCCGTCGCCATTGGTCACTAACTCACCTCAAGAAAAAAATATGAGGTATGTTTGTGCAGTGTAGAAAGGGCAGGGCAGCCCTTGAGTAGGGGAGGTAATTTTAAGGTACATTCTTTGAAATGACTTGGAAATCGAAATATCTTTCTGTATAGACCTGAATGACTTTGTTTTGATTGTCAATACACCGGACTCTCTTAATAGCGGCCTCTTGCCCTTGATATACTCTGACCCCGAAACAATACAATGAACAGCCGTAGCAGTAGTAAATGGGGCATAGCAATACTAATCCTCTCACAATGCGCGGTATCCACCACAGACGCTGTAACATTATGGCATAATCAAAAAGATAATTTTAAAGATTATTATCAAAGAAAGTTCCATGGTAGTTCTGGTATGTTTGGTGATTCAACTACAGCTAGTGGTAGTGGTTCCCCATTGAACGTCCGAGGTGGTGATACAGCATCTTCTTGTGATTCCACAACCGCTAGTAGTATCACAGCTACCAAACGTCAAAAACAACATCGATCACCAAGATTTTCCATACTATCAAAACGTCAACCAATTATACCAATCGATTGCTGTACCGATTGCTCAAGTTGTATGTCAATATCATCATTAGAAACATATAATTGTCATGATGCATTGTCAAGTATACCCCGTGGTGGACACTTACATCATACACACGATGGTTCATCATCGGCAACATCTGCAGCGAATGTACTTGCTGATACATTACTTGACAATTCATCAAATTCAGCTTCAGAGTTAATAACCACTACACCATACGGTATACCATTAAACATATGGAAAATAATCTTCCAGGCAATGTTAACAACCATCAATGTAGTATGTTGGCTCCTACCATTAAAATCTAAAAAGATTTCCGAGAATAAATTAGGATTAAGTATAGCTAATGCTTTTTCAGGTGGTGTATTTCTATCTTTGGCATTTGGACATTTGATTCCTGAATGTGTTGAAGGTTTTCATGGTGTTAAGAGTAGTAATAGTGCTGCGGGTAGTATATTGAGTAATGAAGCTCTGCCGTATATGATTGTATTAAGTGGTTATTTATTGATATTCTTTGTGGAGAAGGTTGCTTTTGATGCACATGATATTATGCATGAGATGGAAAGTGGTGGTGGAAGTGGAGGTGCAAGTCAGGAGGGACATTCACATAAAAAGGTAGACAAGAAGAAGAATGGAGCACCGCCATCACTCACGACCAAAGAATCATCCGGATTTACAGGAAGTTCAGCAGTAATCTTACTAGGTGCACTAGCCGTACATTCTATATTAGAAATGACAGCCTTAGGCTTGGCAGATACATTTGGTGATTCGGCTTTATTATCATTGTCTATTGCATTACATCAACCTGCCGAGAGTATCGCGTTGTTGGTGGCCTTTTTGAAAAGTGGTATGCCCAAGCCACAGATTGTACAGTTTTTAAGTGTTTTTAGTTGTATGGGTCCTATTGGTGTTGCTATTGGTATGGCTGGTAAGTTGTTGTATGTGTGGTGTAGTTCTGTGAAGTGTATTTACAACTTTTGAATACATGATATGCACAGAAACTCACTCAACCTTATACTACTACTACTTATACCCTCAAACATATAGTGAATAACTTTGCATCTCCAATTGTAGATGCATCAATGTTGGCAGTTGTTGCTGGGACATTTGTATATGTCGGTGCTACGGAAGTTATTCCAGAAGAGTGGGAAGATCCCGAGCATAAATGGAAGAAGTTCTTTGCTTTGATTAGTGGTATTGTTACGATATTTGCAATCACTCAATATACAATGTCTCTCGAGGGGTTCTAATATTTAAATATATAGATATTTAGATTGAAAAAACTCGATGCAATAAAAGTGATGGACTAGGATAGGCTAACTATTGTACATATAATGCTAGATGCAGTCACTAACAAATAGCACATCTATCATTTATTATCAACATTTATCCTTCGTGAGCATCTCGACTCTTCTCAACCATTGAGGCAAATATACCTCCATTTGATATCAACGCAGATGGTGAATCAAACTCAGCCACATTACCATCATCAAGGACGAGGACACGATCACTATCCATAATAGTATTCAGTCTATGAGCAATTGTCAGAACTGTAGCATTGGCAAAGTTCATTCTAATCATTTGCTGAATTGCCGCATCCGTTGTATTGTCAATACTTGCTGTAGCCTCATCCATTACCAAAATCTTCGGCTTCCGTAGGAGACTCCTCGCTATACAGAGTAGCTGACGTTGTCCCTGTGAAAAGTTCTCACCACCCTCGGCAACTAACTCATCAAGTCCTCCAGGCATTACAGCAATAGCCTCAGCCAGTTGTACCTTCTTTAGAGCTTCCCAGAGTTCATACTCGGACTTCTCCTCGAACGGATCAAGGTTATAACGAACGGTATTGCTAAACATAACAGGATCTTGAGGAATGATTGATAGACTGAGACGGAGTGCATTCAAACCAATCGCAGATATGTCTGTCCCATCAATGAGGATCTTCCCACCATCAGGCTCAATCTCCGTGATACGAAAGAGAGCATTCATCAAACTTGACTTGCCACTTCCCGTCCGACCTACGACGCCAATCTTTTCCCCACCCTTGAATGAGACGGAGATGTTCTTGAGTACCAACGGACCATCACGATACCTCATACTGGCGTTTTGTATTTGTATCTCTCCCTTGCTTGGCCACTCGGTTAGTGGAGGGTCGAGCTTGGTTACAGATGCAGCCTCATGCTCAACATTGTTCGAGTAGTGCAGAACTCGTTCTACAGAACTCAGATCTGCCTCTACCTGTGCTATCATTCTCACTCCGTGTTTCAGATAACCAGTGACTTCAATTGAGTAACTAAGGGCCAAGCCTACCCATCCAGCAGGGATGAAGTCCACGTTGTTAGTGGCCAGAGCAACGGCGCCAATAACGGCTCCTACTGAACCTCCTAGCATATCCAACCGTAATCCAAGCCAAAAGTTTGCCTGCTGAATAGAGCCAAACAAGGCATTGTACTTATCAAAACTATTCTGACAATTGTTGAAGAACTTGGTCTGTTTACCATAAGCTCGGATAGTGGATGTGCCCGAAAGCATTTGAGAAAAGTCGGTAAAGATGGGTGATTGAGCTACAGAGGCAGCTCGTTGCAGTTCAGTTGATGATTTACGAAACCATTTCTGTATCACGTAGAAGATCCAGGCAATGGGAGCAAATGCAATAAGCAAAGTGCCCTTGGTAGCGGCAACGATTGCACTAACGGCACCGAGGACCGAATACATTGTAGACACAGCCTGACTTAGACTTTGTGTCAACTCTAAGTCAATTTTATCCATATCAGCAGCGAATCGATTCAACACACGGCCAATAGGAGTAACATCAAAGAAGGCAACTGGGGCTTGCATAATACTGTCGGTCAAGTCATTGTGTAGCTTTCTTGAGGCCTTGAGACGATGAATTGCCATTGTCAAGGCACGAATGGTTAGGCAGATAACACCTCCAATACCAAATGCGGCGTAGATGTTGATGTAGTAAAAGGAGTCGACAGTCGTCTGGTTCATGGCAGCATTGGCCGTAGCCTCTGCCCAAATGCTCAACCAAAAGTTGGCCATAATCTCGGATGCCTTACCAAATCCTTGAATGATAAAGATCATGAAGAATATAAACGTGCCACCAGCCTTGGCGTAGTGTGTATAGATGGCTCCGTCAACGGAGCCTTCGTTCTTGTCCTCGTCTGTCATGAGCTTCTTGCCGGCCTCTTTCATCTTGTTCTTATCGGACTTGGATACATCATTCCCATCTTCTTTACTTGTGTCGGAGTTACCAGACTTGTCAACTGCGTCCTTGGCAGCAGCAGCATCATCTGCCTTGGCATCATCCTTGTTATCATCACCATCCTCTTCACTACCCTCCTCCTTCTTTTCAATATCAATTGCACCAGCAAAGTCTACACCCCGAGCAACCAAATCCTGATATGACCCCGCATGCTTGACGGTGCCCTTCTCCAGAACAATCACAGAGTCACACCGAGGGAGAAAGTGCACATGATGTGTCACCAACACACGTGTGGCACCCTTACACACATCACCAGTGATTGCCTCCTTGAATAAATGCTCACCAACATGTGCATCAACAGCCGACAATGGATCATCCATCAAGATCAATTGAGAATCGGGTGAGTACATGGCTCGAGCTAACGCCACTCGTGCCTTTTGGCCACCGGACAGGTTAATACCACGTTCACCAATCTCAGTCATATCCCCGGCGGGCAATACTGCCAAATCATCCGATAATGCACATGCCTGTACAACCTGATCGTATCGATCCTTATCATATTCACGTCCGAATAAGATGTTACCACGTAATGTATCATTCACAACCCACGGTGATTGTGAACAGTAACTAATGACATTCTCTCCACCTTGCACTGGACAAGTTCCAGACTCTGTCATGGCCTTGTCCTCCTTCTTATCTACACCGTCGTTCTTCTGTGGGGGCATGTAAACCTTGGTACCACCAATACTTTCCATCTCACCCAATATAGCTGATAGGAATGAACTCTTACCAGACCCAACAGTACCAACAACGGCCACTAACGAGCCACGTTCAATCGAACATGAAATACTTTTCAATGCAATACGACTTTCAGCATTATCTTGCTCCTCATCAACAGTCTTGACAGATATACCTAAACTTGCCATACTTTCGGCACGGTTTAATGAGTTGGTAGATGGATGTGCAGAGCCACCCTCGGCAGTTAGACTTGAGGCACGTTTTTCTTCCTTCTCTTTCTCAAGCTTGAGTTTCTTCTGGGAGGCACGTCGTTCTTTTCGGGACATGCGTTTCTTCTTGGGTTCGGGTGGTGGTGGTGTGGCGTCTGGGTCGATCCATGAGAAGGTACCGTTGTTGATGACGACTGCTGGATCAGATGGGGGTGTAGTAGTCTTGGTGTCCTCATCTCCAATGAACATTCCAACCTCACCATCATCATCACTTCCCTTCTTCCCATCCTCCTCCTCAATAGACCCATCCGCTGGACAATCCTCAATCATTACATAATCAGTCAACTCACTCAATTCCAAATATACACTCAATCTTCGTATAGCAATCTTACTCTGCACAAATTGTAAAAACCCCATGGGCAAGAACGCAAATGGAAATCTCATTATATTAAACAATGCAATAGTAGTAAATGCCGTTGCCGCGTCCAACGTATTACCCAATCCAATATACGTAACAAAAACCAATATTGGATTAATAATTGGTGCCGATAACATAATTAAACTAAAACCAATGGCGGTTGTGTAGGCTAACTTTGTTAATGCTTTTAATTCCTTCTCACGTAATCGATTAACTTGTTTATTGAATGGATTTTCCCATGCGTAGAATTTAATAATACGGATACCGCTTAGTATCTCATTGATTAATTTAACACGTTCATCGGAATACTTTAATACCTTGCGTCTCATTTTACTAACATTAGAGAATACCACACCATTCGTGGGTATTAGACACATCATGAAACCAATACCCACCCACGTGGCATTACCTACCTGATTATATATCAATATTAAACTAATAATGATCTGTATAGGTGCTACTAATGTAAAACCAAAGAATAATAGGAAGCGTTGTACTTGTTGTGTATCATTTGACATCATGTTTACTACCTGTCCTGTTGATGTTTGTGCGCGTCCGGCAGCTGAGATTGTTAATGCCTTACTAAATAATAATGTACTAATGGATGTACGAATGTATATGGCACAATGATTTAATATCACTTGTGATCGTGTTT
>Ga0214477_100319_pt1 | contig 34491 bp, 24 predicted proteins | sample M1_20Mar14CPVII9_FD_165058 | JGI IMG/M metagenome (GOLD analysis project Ga0214477, IMG submission 165058) | Marine eukaryotic communities from Monterey Bay, California, United States - M1_20Mar14CPVII9sort6BwellC16 | ecosystem: Environmental > Aquatic > Marine > Unclassified | place: USA... | reverse complement strand
CCAATCTTTTGTTTGGATGGCATTATTCTAATTTGTTATCTATATTGTTTTGTTTTGCTTTCTAATGCGTAGTGTAGATTACAATTGCTTTCGTTATTGTGTAGCAGTGTGTAAATATAGTACGGGAGTTGTTTGCCGTGATAATGTATGATGTGAACATGAGATTATATCTTGTGTTGTTTCATTTGTTTCAGTAGTTTGATTAATTGATGAGAGAGGTTATTATCTTCTTGGTATAGTTTTTGATATCTTGATGACGTGTACACCCTTTTATCCATCCACTGTCTTCAGCAGTTTTGTGTATGATATCTCTATGTTAGAGAAGAGTAGAGCTGGAGTGAATCCTCTGACGAGAAGTAGTTGTGTTCTCTCTTTCCGTTTATCTGACGTCATGCTCTTCTTCTTCTTGATCTTCAGATGATAATAGTATGTTGTAATCAATTGTCCGCAGAGGTTAAATCAACAGCTGACGCCCTCAATATGGTACTGTCTTCTCCACACCAAACAATTGATTTAACTATCCGTACCCCCTTTAACTAACATTATCCGTATTCTCTATGACCCCCTTCGTTTTAATTCTTCAAATATAAACTCTTATAAGGCTCATTAAATTCCAATTGAATATTAGTGTAGAAGAAGTAATGATTGGATAACTCTCAGCCCAGTGCCAGATCTTCTGAAAATGTATGCACTATGAGGCAAGTACTTCGCGGTCTTTCGTGGTGTTGTATCATCATTTGATATCTCGCCGCTTATACTCGAACTTTAATACTACATATTTTGGTTAATTATTCACTTTGCATGTTAGGATGATCATCATAACACATCACAAATATCTACCGACTACCAACAGGTCATACTCTTTGTTGAGTTAATTTTTTAGGTGTTTTTTGGTATCATTATTGTCTGAATGTTTTCCCGACAGCTAATGGCAGTAGTACATGTACTTTATTGCAAAGCTGCTGTCATTCCTCTATATTATCGTTAGGTCACCTTCTTGCTTGTGCGTGCTCTAATAATGATGAACTTCCTAAAATAAGAAACTGGTTTGATCGCCAAAATGCGATTTTTAGGAGGAGTTATTGTTGAGGTTTGGTGAGAGGAGTGCCTACTCTAAGCTGCTTGTAACAAATCGATTGCTATAATGGTTTGCTTAGTAGTAATTGATCAGATATCGAGGTCATGATCGGTTTATTAATTTGAGCTTTAGGCAAACAAGGTGAGTAATAGTTTTGTGTGTTAGTTTGGTTACAATGATTGCATCAATACACTGTATGTATAAAACTCTCTTTTTGTTGTCTTAATAGTTTGATACGACGATAACAATGACGTACACACATAGGTTGATGCGAATATAAATACGTAAAAATGCCGTCAAGGAAGAGAAGCAAAGGGAAGGAAAGAAAGGCAAAGAAGGAGAAGGGCGAAAGAGAGCTTGTTAAAGCGTTTTGGCGGAATTTTTGCAGAAGTATAGAATGTAATCATGGATGTGGATGTGGTGAGATAATAATATCAGAAGATCATCCTGTATCTAGTTTCATGGATACATATTTTGGCTACGAATTCGGAAATTATGCCAGTGTGGAACAGCATTTGGTGCATAGATTCCAAACGCATACACATATTTGGACTAATGAAAGTTACAAAAAGATGGCTATGAAAATATTGATTCGTGTTGGAGCAAATATGTTGTTAAATCACCAATCTTTTGAGTGGCCTGCATGTATTGCTCATTCTATTTTGGTTTTTGAACATTATAATGGTACAGATGATATTGAAGCAGTCACTAGTAGCAAGGCGGTAGTATCAAAGGGGAGAAAGTTAGCTACAGCAAGTAGTAGTAGACGCGATGCATTAAAGTTTTTCCGCAAACGAACATCTTGCAAATGCTTAAAGAAGATGCATTTAGAAGCAAGAAAATCTACTCAAAAGATGGGCTGGTGCTATAATTGCAACAAAGTGATGGAACGTGCTGCTCTATATGTTTGCAGCAGATGTATGATTGAGAAGTACTGTTCGAGAGAGTGTCAACTTGCCGATTGGCCTGCGCATAAGTTTCGCTGTTATTAAAGAGGCAGAGGTGAAGTCAGACCTTTAAGAAAGTTTATTATCGATCATTCACGCCAGAAAATATAAGCATTAGTAGCTTTGAGTTATCTCGGTCCCAATCTTACTTCTTCAAATATAAACTCTTATACGGCTCAGTCAAGTATGGAGACTCTCCACCCGGTGCCGTCCGACATACATCAACTTCTAACACTGACGTACTTGACATTACCAATATATCATCATCTATACCATTTTCAATTAACTTGGAACCAAATGGTTCAGATGTTGCAAGGCATACAATTTTGTATACACTTTCGTCTTGGTTTGATATTGTATCCTCATCTTCTTCGTCACTTGATGTAGAAGATAAAGGCAGCGGTGATGGCAAATCAATCCATTCATCCATTAATGGGAATGATGCAATATGAAACCCATCTGCTAATGGTGATAAGGTATCTAATTCGGCTGTGAAAGTTGCTACTCTTTCCATTACTTTGGATACATTATCTAAACTTGGGAATAGTGTATCATATGTCTTCTTTTGTTGTTGTGTACCATCAGTATCATCATCATTGTTTGTATTGTGTAATATAAACCCTTCAACATGAAACATCTTCTCCATTGCAATATCTAAAGTTGTCCACTGTCGTGCTATTGGTTGTGAGTTTAATCCATAATTCCTCCAAGATATTACCTCTCCCTCCTTTTCATCCTCATTATTACTATCATTCTCGTAATATGGAACACGAACATCTAATCCAGCAGAAACATACGATATCATACTATTACGATATAATATATTTAACACTGGTCGGATTTGTATGTTTGATAAATCAGATGGCCACCATAATTGTTTTGTTGTTGTTGGATTTACATATCCGTTTGATAGTGATGCTGATATGCCTGCTCCGTTGATTGCTATTGGTTGCAATGTGCAACTATTATCATCTTCATTATTGGTACCATCAGTAGTAAGTTGTTTATTGTTGTCTTCTACAATCCATCGTCTAAAAGTATTGACATACATTGATGGCAGTGATTCAATTTGATTCCCTGGCAGACCAACAATTTTAATACCTCCATCGGATGATGTTGTTGCTGAGAAGGCATGGCTGGATTGTATTGCAACTTGCAAAAGTAGGAGAAGGAAGATATTGAAGAGCATGGTAAGCACGTGATAGCGGAGATGATGTCGACGTAAATAAAGTCCAAAGTTGATGAAATTATGAGAGAGAGAGTCGAGAGCTGAGTGACGTATGAAGAAGAGTACCAATATATATGGCGCCTTAAACCTTTATGCGTATCCACTATGCTATTAATACGTCAGTATAGTGAGAGAATTGCTAATGATCTAGAGATTGATGCCAAGGAATGAGATTGTATATATTGGTGTTAATCCGTGACGCTATGGTGAAAAAAGATCAGCGAGAGGGTGATTGGTTGCAATTCGATTGCTCTGATAATTATCCACTTAATATACTAATAATATTTAGTATAGATCAATTTTACGCTCTTTTGAATAGTATGGCGGCAAGTCTGTTACGTAGAATTAATATTGACTGAGTAGCAAGGATTTTACAAAAGGACACATCTTGTGCACTTTTTTTTCAAGGTACGTAACACCACACGCTAAGAATTATCTCCTAGAGTGGCCTTGCATAGTTGCCATTGTGATAAAACAACTGTAGTTATCAATCAATTGATCTATTGAAGCGGTCGTATCTAGTAGTATAATATTTATACAATATGAGCTCGTCCAACAAAAATGACACATCAAACACATCAAAAAATGATGTATGTGAGATGAATGATATGTTACAAAATATGAGCACCGCTGACTCTGATAATAGTAATGATATATCTAACACGTGTGCTAATTGTGGTGAGGAGGGTAGTGACGTTACAAATACTTGCAACAAATGCAACTCGGTAATGTATTGCAATGCGGTATGTAAAAAGAAGCATCGATCAAAGCATAAGAAACAATGCGAGAGACGAGTGGCTGAGTTGCATGACGAGAAACTCTTTAAACAACCACCGCCGGGAGAAGATTGTCCTATATGTTTCTTACAAATGCCTGCATTGATTTCGGGAAGTGTATACAAGTCTTGTTGCGGGAAAATTATATGTTGTGGATGCATTCATGCAGTTCAAATGAGAGACAAGGGTGTTGGATTATGCCCCTTTTGCAGAATTCCAAGGCCTACTTCAGATGAAGAGGCAACTAAAAGGGAAAGGAAGCGAATGGATGTTGGAGATGCCGATGCAATCTATAGTATTGGATGTGACTATTCTCGGGGAGATAACGGATATACACGAGATAGAGCGAAGGCATTAGAATTATGGCATAAGGCAGCAGACCTTGGACACGCAGGAGCACATTACAATATTGCTTGTGCTTATAACAATGGCACTGGCGTGGAGATGGATAAGCAGAAGGCTGAGCATTACTGTGAGTTAGCAGCAATGAAGGGACACGCCGAGGCAAGGCACAAGTTAGGATATATTGAGGTGAGAAAAGGCAATATTGATCGAGCTATGAAACACTTTATGCTTGGGGTAGAGAGTGGATGGGCTGATTCTCTGTCCTCTATCAAAAACTTTCACTCGAATGGGCATGCAACAAAAGAAAGTTACACCACAGCTTTACGATTATATCAAGAGTATTTGAATGAGGTGAAAAGTGCTCAGAGAGATGAAGCCGCTGGATTTGGAGAAAGTTTCAAATATATTGATTAGGCATGTATGCTTGCCACTGCCCCACGGTAGCATTATTTAGACAATAAGTTTAGAGTTAGAGGACAAACATCCAAACAAGTTTCTGGAAAGTTTGTTTATTATACCTTTCACTGCTATCTCCTCGCTGAAGGTGGCATCTTAACTACCTCACCCGATTCACTTAAATGTACATTGTTATTATCCCCCAACACCTCCCCGGAGTGGGAAGAATGCATAGTGATTAGTGATGAATGTCATTTTTCACGTGATGTATTTTACATGTGATTTATCCTTCTCATAGCGAATCTGAGATTTGTCTTTTTGAGACATACATATTCATCATTTTTGTTTTGAGTAGTTCCTAGCTGCCAATATGAGGCCAGTCGGTATACTATAAAGCCCTTTTAGATCGATATGAATAGATAATAGGATAATCAATAGATTCATGACAGTTTGGTGTTTATTGTTGCAAAGGAAACAGCATTAAACATTGCAATACGACACATACCAAACACATAAATCCATCCCTCTTACCTCTTTATCTCGTCATCGACTATGAATTGCAATAGTACTTCAAACGATATAACAAATACAAAACCAACAGAGAATCATCAACAACAACAACAACATCGTAATACTAGTCTAGTATCGAATGACGATTTGAATAATGCCGATTTAGATTCTGACATACTAGATCAAGTAATAAAAAGTGGAGGAGATGATCAATTCAACATGTTGCATGATTTAGATGGTTCTGATTTAGTATTAGATAACGATGGTGATGGTGGCAGTATTGATATATTGTTAGATGAGGTTTTAGATGGCGGTGGTGAAGGTCTGATAGATTTGGAAGGACATGATGAGCATGATGAGCAGCTAGATACCAAATCTGATACTAATAATTCCCAAGACCTATTAGAAGATATTGGTTCAATAAGCACAGTAGGTGACGAGAACGATAATAATGATATACAACCAATAAATAGTGTTAATAACAAGAAAGATGATTGGGAATATATAAATAAACTAATTGCACAGCAATCGGCATTAAAACAACAAGAGGATACCGCAGTACAATTATCAAAAGAACAACAACAGCATACAATTGAACAAACATTAAGAGGTTGGATTGATAATACAAAATCAAATTATACAACGGGATATTTACCAAATGAACAATTAGATGATGGATATATCAAATCAGCATTGCCGGTTGCAATCAAATTATCAGATTTCTTCATTCAGTTACAAGAGATGAACATTACACACCTTACAAGTATTAATGCTGAGAATGTATTGATTTATTTGAAGAGAACTAAAGAGGGAGAAACGATAGACTCTGTATTGATTAATAGTGGGGATAATTGCATCAGCTTTGCTGCCGATGGCGGATCTACACAGTCACGATTGTTTGCTGTTGGGTTAATTCTATATGAGCTATTCTCCACGGAAGAACCATTGGTAGAGGATATACCACCGTTTACATCTGCGTCCGTACGGGGTATTAATCTGAATGATATGCCGCGAGTGATACATCGGCCTCCTATTACTACATCTGAGAATGATCAACGGCCACTGAAGAGATCACATCATCGTGCTCAAACTGGGGATAAGGTATCCACCTGTATTGCCAAGCTAGAGGACAAAGGACTTCCTCGTTCTATATGTACCCTTGTCAAGAACCTCCTCGACTGTAGTAAGGGTGATTATTGTGGAGATGAGGCATACTCTTCCTTTGTAGATCTTCGACAAGATCTATTACTCATGATGAACAATCCAACTTGTTTCCTCGACAATCTTCAAATTAGTGGCTCTATCCCAACGTTGGAGATATGTAATAATAAACTATATGGTAGACAAGATGAGGAGGAAAAGCTAAATAAGATGTATCAACAATATCTCAACGAGAAGACATTTAAAGGTGTTATCATCTCGGGAGGAGCCGGGGCTGGTAAATCAATGCTTGCATTGCATACCAAGAGATTGACGAATAAATCGAATGGTCATTTCTGTTCGGCAAAGTTTGAACAGAATGAAATGTACTCCAAGCCATTGGCAACGATTGGGGATATGTTTAACACATTATGTGATGCATTTGCAGAGGAAGCATCTCCTAATGAGTTGGAGTTGGTAGAGAAGGAACTAGAGAATCGTCTTGGTAACCAAGCAAGTCTTCTTGCCGGAGTTGTACCCAGCCTCATCAAGCTTATGCCTTCGTCTAAACATCAACTAGAAACTTCTACCACTTGTATAGATGCCGCGGTTAGTATGAGGTATCTATTTGGTGAGCTATTGAGGGTCATATCCTCCCATTCTAAGCGGCCTATATCACTGTTCATTGACGACTTGCAGTTTGCGGATCATTCATCACTTCAGTTGATTGAATATCTGCTATACAGTGCCAAGGGTGGCTCATCTGTATTCTTCATCTTTTGTCACCGAGATGATGAGGATAGTTTAAGCGGCCCGTTCAGTTTCTGGTTGAGTTCAATAATGATATCCATGGAAAGTATAGAGTTGGGGAATATGAGTGTCGAGAGTGTGAATACCCTCGTCTCGGAGATACTGCACTTGAGTCCACGCATAACACATCCACTTTCAGATGTGTTGCAACATAAAACGAGAGGCAATCCCTTGTTTCTAAGGCAACTACTTGGGTCTTTGTATCGACAAGGAAACATATATGTTGATTTGAGCCTCTCTAGATGGTCTTGGGATATGGATAAGATTGAACAAGAGCCGATTTCTTCGTCGGTTGTTGCTCTGCTCACTAAGGAGATGAAGGGGCTATCTGCCAGTCTTCAGCTTGGCTTAGGTGTAGCGTCATGCCTTGGGTCTAGTATCCAAAAGGAGGTGCTTGACGTTCTATCTAAAGATCTGAATATTGACTTGGTAGATATACTCAAGGAGGTATCTCACAAGGGATTCATGGACAATACCAATGATGGTACAACGTTCTGCTTTACACACGACAAAATACAGGAGGCAGGTATGTATCATTATCATATGTTTTGTTTGGGTGTGGTATTCTATGTGTACAACTTCTCACCACATTCACATTACTTACTCTATCACTCCTCACTTGTGCATATTACAGCATATGAGTTAGAATCAAAAGAGAAGAGGCGGGCAAATCACCTCCGATATGGCCTAGTACTTTGTACTCATACATTAGATAAGAGTGGGGTTGAAAGTAACGAGCTCTTCTTCACGTCCATTACTCAAATCAATCACGGTGGTCCAAATGTTGTTCATGACCCTAGTCAGAAGAGTATAATTTCTGGTCTGAACTTAAAAGCCGGTAGACTTTCCATTGCCCTATCTGACTATGCTGCTGCATTTGCACTGTTTGAACACGGCATATCATACCTGGGGAGTGATAAATGGGTATCAAACTACGACCTAAGTATTGAGTTGTACGATGCGGCGGCGGAGGCGGCATGTGTCTTGAACAAAAGGGATAGGGTTGGTTTTCACGTTGGAGAATTAGTAGCTCATGCCAAGACTTTTGATGACAGTGTACACTGTAAGTAACTTTCTCATCGTGTACTACTGCTTGGTTGTGAACTTATGTCTAACTGTCTTTTTCACTTCTCATATGTCGACAGGCCTATCCATTGCTGCAAAGGCACTTCAAAATGCTGATCTCTTGAAAGAGTCGATGGAGTCGATATTTAAAATACTCATCAAGCTAGGAGAAGATCCTCCTCGTGCCTTAGACGACAGTACACTAAAGGCTGACATGGAGGCTATGAATAAAATGCTCCAAGAGAGATCTGACGAGTCTCTATTGAATATGCAACAAGCAAACGACAAGAAGCTAGTGACATTGCATCGTCTATATGCTGATCTTGCATACGTGTTGCATTTTACTAAGCCCGGTCTCGTTGGCTCTGTAGCATGTAGAATGATTGAGATTACAATGAAGAATGGCATAACTCCTACAGCTCCACTCTCATTTGGATATTATGGGGAGATACTAGCGATTACAGGAAAGATTGAAGAAGGCTGTCAGTTGGGAAGACTGGCACTCAAGTTGGTTGATAACAATACATCATCATCAAAATACAAGCCAATAGTCATCTTACTATGCCACCAGATGATCTTGTGGTATACCGAGCCACTCCAATCTACTGTTCAAGCACACCAAGCAGGATACAAAGCTGGTCAGCAGATGGGCGATTTCCTTTACTCGTTTTGGAATCTAATGTCATCAATTACATGTAACTACCGATCTGGCCAAAATCTATGCACTATTGAAACAGACACCAAACACTTTTCAGAAAGGTTAGCAGAAAACCAGCATAAGAATTTGTTGTAAGTTGTGGATCTAGTCCTTGTTCATATGCTGTTGCTCTTCGTTGCTCATACCCCGACCATTCATTTTTCCAACACATAGTCTTCCTGGCAATATGACTGTACTGCTTCACTATCATGCTATTGCTTTAAGGAAAGGTCTGCATATGATAGAATCTGGTGCTCGAGTTGACAATATGCCCACAGAGGCAGAATTTATGGCAAACAAGGGAGCATATGCTTGCTTGACCAGCAAGATCTACAAATTAGTACGAGCATTGCTCTTTGGTAAGTTGAGCAACAATGTACTTAATGAGATGAAGATATCCGAGTCAATTGTTGAATCAAAGATAGTTCTAATAGCCGTGCTGGCTATGGGTATATTCTTCGAGGGAGTGTCGTGCTTTCTATATTCTCGTCAGTCCGATGATGTAGAAGAAAAGACAAAGTTGATTGAAAGAGGTCGTTTGGCATTAGCCAAAGCTAGATCTTTAGCTAAACACTCATTTTGGAATTGGCAAAACAAGGTACTGCTACTCGAGGCAATGGAAATGCATGCAATGGGCAACTTAAATGAGGCAGGGTCGTTTTACATTAGTTCGATACAATCTGCCCGTTCACATAAGTTTATACATGAGGAAGCTATTGCAAGTGAAATGGCAGGAGAATACTTGTTTGAGCTAGGGCGTCACTCAGAGGCATATGCATTATATAAGCATTCTATCAAGTGCTATGATGAATGGGGAGCCAATGCAGTATCAAGTCGAGTTGAGGAAGATATTCAATCCAAGTTTGGTGTTAATGTATCCCATCTCGAAGCTGCCAATATTGATATCCTATGCGGTATATCTTTGAATATAGAGAGTAATAATCAGAAGAGGAGCTATGAAGGGTAGATAGCCTTTGAATCCTTATCTACAACAATGTGTAAATTTAAAGATGTGTAAATATGTACATTAACATTTTGACTTTGACTTTGACAAGTATTATGAGATCTATTTAAGAGTATTGCAAAGCTTGTAGCTTAAACCTCTATAAGTAGCCACTAGACCATTTATACGTACAGCAGAATGAAAACATTGCTGATATGTTGCATGGGATGCCAAGGATGAGGTTGTATAATGTATTATTATTGGTGCTGACCCGTGACGAAAATGACAAGGCAAGTCATAATGAGGAATTGCAATACATACTTATCTCTGTTAATAATCACTCTCGATATGCAAAAAGTACATCAATTCATCGGTTTTTAAAGCTCTTTCGAATAGTAGTGGTGGTAGGTCCTGTAGAATTAATATTGAACAAGAGAAAGGATTTACACAAAATGTTCACAGAATCTTGTGCACTTTTATATTTTTTAGGTACACCATACGCTAATTATCTCTGACGGTAGAGTGGCCTTGCATAGTCACCATTGTGGTATACAATAACGGTATTTATCAATAATCTATTAATCTATTAAAGCGGCGATATCTAGTGTATAATATAATATGAGCACGTCCAACAAAATTTGCAATGACAGTGCATCAAAATTAAATGACGATGGTATATGTGAGGTGAATGATATGTTACAGAATATGAAGACCGCCGATGTAGAAGAGACTAATATATTAGTATGTGCAAATTGTGGTAAAGAGGGTAGTGATGTTACGAACACATGCAACAAATGTAACTCAGTGATGTATTGCATGCCGCATGTAAAAAGAAGCACAGGCATAAGCATAAAAAACAATGTGAGAGGATTGTAGCAGAAAAGAAAGACTATCAAAGACGTGCTGCTGAATTACTACACGATGAGAAACTTTTTAAACAACCACCACCCGAGGAAGACTGTCCAATCTGCTTCCTATGGATGCCGATACTTGAAACAGGGCGGAGATATCAGCCATGTTGCGGAAAAGTTATATGCAGCGGATGTTTCCACGCAAATGCACACATAGATCTAAAGAAGCAGTTGTGCCCGTTTTGTAGAACTGAAGCACCTGGATCCGATGAGGAGGCAGTTGAAAGGGAAATGAAACGAGTAGAGATTGGTGATGCTATGGCAATCTTCAATCTGGGATATTACTATGCTCTGGGTTTATATGGTTACCCACATGATTATGATAAGGCATTAGGACTATGGCATCGGGCAGGAGAACTTGGATTTGCCGAATCATATTACAATATTGGAAATGCATATCTACAAGGCAAGTGGATAAGAAGAAGGCTATTCATTACTATGAACTAGCTGCTATGAAGGGAGATGCAACAGCGAGGCAGAATCTTGGTGTATTTGAGCAACAGGCAGGCAATTTTGATAGAGCAGTTAAACATTATACTATTGCAGCGAGTGGTGGTCACAATGACTCTCTCAAGGGCATAAAAAGAATGTACGAGCATGGGAAAGCAACAAAAGATGATTACACAAAAGCATTAAAATCCTATCAAACATACTTGGACGAGATAAAGAGTGATCAGAGAGACGAAGCTGCTGCATACGATGATCACAAATACATTGATTAGGTAGTTAGAGAGTTAGAGTTGACATGACTGAAACTAGTATACTTTTTCACTGATCCTCCTCGCTATCTTAGCCTACCTCATCGACTCTATGATTCTTTGATGAAATATACATTATTATTCCAAACAAGACGTGCATATTTATAACGGCAGTGTTCATACTGAGCTGAGCAAGCACGGTTTAGAGAAGAGACCATTTTCATTCAGGCTAGTGCGACATAGGAATGACACTTACCCTAGAAGAAGTTTCCAATTTTTTATTGTTTACCATATGATGTGTTTAGTGTCGATAAGACTTTATTCAAATGTATACCATAGTATTGATTAAATGGATTGTTAAATAATAGATAAGCTAGCCAGTCTCTTAATTACGGCGGTGCCGATATACGCGCGGCCTCGATACGCGGCGACCGCAATACACAGCACTAAAAGATGAGTGAACAACAAAACAACCAAGTATATAACATGGACTCAACAATATCACTAGCCGCCCTCTCGGCAATGTCAATCGATGATAAAACTAGTGGACAAACTGATATGGCACATGTTAATGCTAAAACTAATAATTCACCTGCCAATAGTCATTTAAGTAGTGGTAGTGCATTAGCTAATAGTGCCAATAGTGGAGGGGGTAGTGGTATAATTGAGGGTAGTTTGACTAAATTACAGCAGCAGCATAATGATGATGGACAGCAGCAATATCAACAGCAATTCGATGCACCACAACAGCACCCCCAACATTTGCAACAACAATTTGATCAACAACAGGGCGAACGATTTCAACAAGGTCAACAATTTGATCAACAAGGCCATCAAATCCAAAATCAGCCCCAATATATAGACCCCACTCAACAACAACCTCAATACGAACCCCTACCCTTACCAATAATAACACCAGAGGATCTCCCGCCTGATATGTTGGAAGCATTTAATTCCTTAGAACCATCACAGCAAGTACAGGCATTGGAAATGTTAGCTCAGCAACAATTGTTGGGTACGTTCATTATGTTTATTTTTGTTATGTTTTTTGTTATATTATTAGTTTTTAAGCAGGGTTAGTTATTGTTCTATTGGTTTATATGGGGGTTTTGTGTTTTTGTTTTTTTGAGATTAGGTGTCGGCGGGAGGTTAAATACTGGGGGTTGTTATTTTACACAAAACAATATTTTGTGCATATTATGATGTGTCATGTCCTTTTGTTATATATTATATTCTAACTCTTCCTTCTTCTATTATTTTATATACTAACCCCTCTTATTATCAACCTGTTGTAGAAATGCAACAAGCACAACAACAGCAAATAGAACATCAAAATCAATTACGGATACAACAAGAGGAAGAAGAAAAAATGAGATTAGACAATAGTAGTAGACCGGAGGAACATTTTTTAACTATTGCGTTGAATGGTACGTGTTTTATATTGTTGTTGGGGGTGTTTTATATTCAGTGTTTGGGTGGTATGCAATTTTTGGGGAGTATTTTTGCAATTATCAGGTGGATTTTCATACCTGCAGGGAGTTCGGTTTATGTGAGGGATTTATTGGCAACTTTGCAAATTACGGAGGTAGGGTTTGTATAGGGATTGTTTTGGAACTGGATAAATGATATCTTATGGTTTGGTGGTCTTTGGGAGAGTTGGAGATTGGTTTATTATCCTCTGAGGGCGGACATTTGATTTTAATGTTTGTTTAAGCTCACCTTCTTTTCCACATTCCATATTTCTCCAAAACAAAACAGGAACAATACTCGGAGCAACAGAAATGGTAACAGGATACAACCCCTCCAACCTACTAATGACATCAGCATTCGACAATGTACACGAAGATGACCTATTAGGATTACATGCCATTAAAACACATTTCTGGGAACGTGACCAGCCCGACGTGGAAGTCTATTTACGTCGACGAAGTATATCAGATAATAATGGTGATGGAGAATGGATATGGCTAATTGCCAAAGTTGTTAGTTATATTGATTCACCAGTGCCGGGTATAATTATACATGAAAGTTTATGTTATAATGTTGATGTTGCCTTGTTGGTTAGTAAGGTAACACGTATTGCTAGTTTGTTATTACAGGCTGTTGAGAGTAGTTTATATGTTAGTGATACTGGAGATGGAGATAATAATAAGGGGAATAATAATAATAGTTCGGAAGATGTTTATTTGGCAGATGTTGCTCAATCGGCAGGTGGTGGAATGGGAATGGGCGGAGTGGAAGATGTATATAATCAACAAAATCAACAAGATGATAGTGGGATACAAGCCTTATTATCCGACGCGGCCAAACAAATGGGTGTAGATTTAACAGACTCGGATAATCCATTACGAGAACTAATGAATGCCGCTACTGCCACTGCTGAATATAATAATAATACCACTATGGGAAATGATGGGATGAGTAGCAAAGCAACTGCATTAAATACAGGTGACACTGATCAAACGAAACAATCATCATCTTCCACAAACAACGCTAGTAAGAAGAATACAAATAAGGTTGATCAATTAGATTATCTCAAATCTGGTGCATGTTTAGATTTATCCAAAATTATATTAACCGAGGGTGAAGTGAAATTGGTAACGTTGGTATTAACCGGTCGGTTACAGATTGAGGACTTGGGTCCGTTGTTATATCTTGCATTGAATTCACCTGAAATGAATTTAGTTGCGGCGACTGATGAATTTTATCATTTAAGTGAGGTACAACTTGCTCAGAATCAGAGTAATAGTAGAGAAGCAGTGGCACAATCACCAACCGCCGAGGGTGGTACGATTAGTATACCACCACTGTTACTGAATCCACCTCCACTATCGGTAATCAACTTGTCCTATACTGAAATTGGTGACCATGGCATGGAAGCCTTAAGTGAATTCATCTACTCGGACAACGCCACCTTCAAGACACTTGATTTAAGTTTTTGTAACATTTCAAGTCAGGGATTATTAGCGCTTTGTCATGGATTGAAGACACGATGTGCCCGAGGCTTACCACAACTACAGGCATTGGCACTATGTGGCAATACGATAAAGATGGACGTGGCCCGAATGCTAGGCAAGGCACTATCATCTGATCATAAACGAAAAAGTGGTGAGATTAGTCAATTATCAACAGCAACATCATCGTCGTCCGCTTCATCCGCGGGCCTTAAGCTACTACACCTTGGGAGTACATCAATATCTCGTCTATGTCTTGTGGAATTACTATCAGGATTAGGTTCGAAGTGTCCCCTCCAAGATCTCAAGTTACAGTCGAATAGGATAGGTCCGGCGGGTGCTGCCACCCTCGTTACTTTCCTAGATGGCAAGACAGATAATGGCAAGCCCGTGTTACCAAAGTTAAACAGACTTGACATGTCCTACAATGAACTCGGCGATGCCGGCACCACGAAGTTAACACGAGCGATATCCAAGCGTGTCAAAACTGGCATGAAGGAGGTGTCACTCTCGGGAAATGATATGGGATCCAAGGGTATAGAAAGTATCATGAACAAACTCCTACAGCACAAGTTGGTAACATTGAACCTCGATAACAATTCCATCGGTGATCAAGGATGTCAGCTTGTGGCGGCATCCTTGCCTACCATAACATCTCTATCTCGTCTCAACCTTGCCTTTAATGATATTGGATGTCGAGGTATGGCCACCCTCATGCGGTCGCTGGTTGGGTGTGAATCCATAACAAGCCTTGGTTTATCGGGAAATGTCATGAGAATATCCGGTGCCATTGCCATGGGATTTACATTAGCTCAACATCCCCGACTGTCAATGCTTGAACTTGACAACTGTTGTCTTAGTCAGGTGGCACAATGTCATATCGTGGCAGGTATTATATCCAACAGATGGGTACCTATGAAAGTTATGCATGGTTTCAGAGCCGGTCCTCCCATGGTTGCCATTGGTGCCCTCGAAATTGCCGCACAGCACATGACAAACGAGGTATGCTTCCAACTGCGACGTGATATACAAATGAAGACACTGTTGCAATGGATGGAGAATAACCGTAACAACAAGAAGGCCGGCGGCAATCCTGACGATGTATTAGGGGCAAATGATGCCTCGGGAGTGCCCTCCCAAAGTGCTTATTTACGAATGCTTGATTGGCTCGGTCGTATCCCATTCGATGAGTCCGAGTTGATGGATCTACGGAAATACTTCTACGATATTAGTGGAGGTGATGGGGATCAGAAGAGTGAGAGCAACCTGAAACACCGAGGAGATATCTTAGCAGCACTTGCTAGTGATGTTGTTGAGGAGATTTTAGAATCGGAACCAATCGTCCAGTATGCTGATAACTCCGTAGGTTTAGATCTTTTTAAATTGGACGGTAGTGACAGGGATGCCGCGGCCTCTACAGACAAGCAAGAGGAGGGTGCACAAGAACAAAAGCTCAGTGCCGACTGTTTACCCCAAACTCCAGATGAAATGGGTGAAATGTTTGGTAAACGCATCCAGGTCCTTGGTACTCCAACACACAGCTCCAATGGAAGCATAAGATCAAAAGGTAGTAGTAGAGGTTCTCTATCAACCATGACAATGAGCATGGCGAGGTCCCGAAACTTCAGTAGGAGTTCACATGGATCTAACAACTCATTGAGTCGTCAAGAAAGTCTACAGTTCAAGGCTCGTATTACCATGTTCCCTCAATTTGCTGCCAAGCTTGATAATCTTAAGGCGGTTGCGCAGGAGATGATGGACAACGAGAATGATCCAACACAGCAAGATGTTATTGCACAGCAGTTTGCTGAGGCATCTCTGACGATACTACGTCAGTTGCGATATCATTGTATGGAAAGTGGACTAGATGGCTGGAGACAGGGCAAACTACGCCGTAAGGTCCTCATCGTCGACGACAGTATAGTGACACGGAAGTTGGTAGCACGAGCCTTTGAGAAGGCAAACTTTATTGTTGATACAGCCGAAGACGGGGTGAAGGGAGTCAATAAAATGAAGGATACGATATATGATATTGCCTTCATGGACATAGATATGCCCGTGATGAATGGTTTTGATGCCACCAAGGCATTTAGAATGTGGGAAGACTCTGTAAGGCCCGGGGCACGACAGCCTATATGTGCATTAACAGCCGCACGTGTCGAAGACTTTGATAGAAATGAGTTGATGAAGTTTAAGGAAGCAGGCCTCGACGTCATGGAAAGCAAGCCATGTAACATTCCACGTCTGTTCAAGGTTGTGGATGATGTATCCCCAATGTTCAGTGACTTGAGTATTAATGCAAGTCAGTTTGAGGAGCCAGGAGCCATGTCTTAAGGGTTCCCTTAGAGAGGTAGGAATGGTAGCCACTATAATGATACATAGGAATGAACTTTATCTAGGTATCAATGCTAAAACTATGTAGTAGTAGCCAGTAGATTTTATGATCATCGGTATACCGAGACTCTATCTCAGCGCCGCCGCCCTACTTCCGCCCATTATCTACATGATATTGCTGTCTTTTTCTTCATTGCTGCTTATCATGAAGGGCAGCAAGGAGCCTCACCCCCAAAATCACCACCTAGACCGTTTGATCGCCAATTCATCTCTCTCTCTACTCTAGTCAGGTGGTGATTGGATGAATGTCTTTGCAGTAAGTTGTGTTTGTGGGGAGGAGAAGCAGCCATCTATATTCGATAAAAGAGTACATATATGTAGGTAATTTTATAATAGTTTGTGTCCTCGAGCCGGGCGTCTCTTGTATTAGATATGACATAATGAGAAACGAGCGATTTTGATATGAGTTTTCTTTGCAATATTTTGTATCTTACCCTTGCCTTCTTTTAATCTCAAATATATCTAGGTATTGATAAAAGCATATTATGGGTAATATATCTGATAAATGTGCCAATTGTGGCGAGGGTGAGGAAAGTGGTGATAGTTTAAAGAAATGCAGTGCATGCTTATCTGTGAAGTATTGCAGTCGAGATTGTCAAATTGCCCATCGGTCTCAGCATAAGAAGGATTGTAAGAAGCGTGCTGCTGAATTACACGGCGAGTTATTATTTAAACAACCACCGAAAGAAGAAGAGGATTGCCCAATTTGTTTACTACGTATTCCTTCATTGCCATCGGGAAGTAGATACATGTCATGTTGTGGAAAAAGTATATGCTGTGGATGTATTCACGCGGTCGAAAAGAGAACAAGTGGAAAAGGTCCTAGTTGCCCCTTTTGTAGAACTCCAGTGCCTATTAGGACTCCAACAACCACATCCGATGAAGAGATAATTGAAAGAACAATGAAGAGAGTGGAGGCTGGGGATGCTCACGCAATGAGCAATATGGGAGACTACTATTATCGGGGAAAAGGACTTCCTCGAGATTATGACAAGGCATTAGAATTTTGGCATCGTGCAGGGGAGCATGGATGGACTCGTGCATATAACAATATTGGCACGCTCTATTCCAGAGGTGAACATGTGATAATGGACAAGAAGAAAGCGAGGCATTACTATGAGCTAGCAGCTATGGGAGGGAATGCCTATGTGAGGCACAATCTGGGCGCCTCGGAGGCAATAGCAGGAAATTTTGACTTAGCTATCAAACACTGGATAATTGCTGTACGGGGAGGATTCGCACCAGATTTGCCAAATATTCAAGGCGGATACTCGAGTGGATTAATAACAAAAGATGTTTATCAGAGTGCTTTACGAGATTACCAAGAGTATTTGATTGAAATAAAGAGTCATCAGAGGGATGAAGCTGCTGCAGCAAACGATAGGTACCGCTATTATTCAAATAGGATGGAAGATTGGGGGAGTTGAAAAGATATATTCATGGCCATCCCCACAAATCTCCTTCCCTAATGTAGCTTAGATGTAGGCAGAATTCCAGTATTGTAAGCTTAATAGTTTGACTTTAGTAAATCACATCTCACTCATTGTACCTTTCATTCGTTTTATAATGTCATGTAATCGATTACGATGTTAAAATACCCCCTTCTACATAACCTCCCTAATTTACTATCATTTACTCAAAAACACCTAATCTGCTAACCATTAACTTTTGATTTCAACCACCTAGCAACATGTGAATGTAGGCGCAGGATACACATTATTACATGGGTAGGTGGATCAACCATCTACTCACGGATAGAATCTACTCTCATAAAAAATGGGCAGTTCAATCGCCAATCTGCTTTGCAATGCATTGTGGTAGTGTAGTGGCACCGTGTGGTAAGGGAACGAAGCAGCAGCCATATCCCTCTATATTCTAAAAGTGTAGTATATCTAGGTATTTAATTTTGTTGTTGTGTCCTGGACGGCGTATCTTTGTATTGTTATATGAATTGAGTTTTCTTTGCAATATGACATTTTAAATTTGCTTTATCTCTACTCTGCCTCGCTGATATAATATTTGTGTAGATAGGATTTAACAACAGTATAGGATGGATAGGTGCATAGACAAATGTGCTAATTGTGGTAATTGTGAGGACGGTTCGGTAAGAATGATAAGGCTTAGTTGATATGTATGACAATATGATATGCATCATTAAAAATTATTATATCCCTACAATTACAACGCCTCGCTCTCTCTTTTATCTATCTCCGTTTTAATAATGATATATGTATCGGCGTATATAGATCATCCTGAAGACATGTACGGGATGTAAGCGGGTGAAATATTGCAATGTCGATTGTCAGAAGAATCACCGATCCGTACACAAGAAACTGCTTTTAATGGTCGTACCAAATTGGAAGAGGTAGATTTACCTGAAGGTCTATTATATATTGGGGCTGCAGCTTTCTTTGAATGTGGAAATCTAAAACATATTAACATCCCCTCCACAGTAAAGTGGATTGGCATGCGAGCCTTTGATGGGGGCAATAAGGGAGAAGGAGGAAAGTTTACACATCTCAGAATCCCTCCTCTCGTTACGGAAATTTATGAAAGGGCTTTTAGTTATTCCCAAAGAATGTTTTCGCTTGAACTTCCTGAAAACACAACACAACTTGGTCCGTTTGCTTTCTCGAATTGCCATGCTCTGCGTAATTTGGCTCTCCCGGCCAGTGCAGAGGTCCATACGTTGTCATTCTTCATCTGTCCTGCTCTGAGAAAGCTTTGTACTAGTCGTTTCGAAGCTCCATACACGGAAGAGGAAGGGGATATTCTTCAAGTAGAAATGAATAATGCATTGAAACATCGATTCGACAAACTTCCCATTCACAAGATGATATATTATCAGTCCTACAACAATGTAACAGCTGGAAGTCTAATGAATGCACTGAGTGATTCAACAGGTAACCAACGAGACCGTCTAGGAATGACACCTCTTCATATCATGGCATGCTCAACAGTACAAAATCTTGAATTATACAAAGTATTAGTTGACAAATACCCCGAGCATCTAATTACTGAAGACGTGTGGGGTGGGTTGCCGATCCTTTACGCAGTATGGGGAAGTATTTCAAAGGATATTCTTCATTTCTTGATTGATAGTTATCAGACCCACCATCCTGATTATGAATTCAATTGGACTGGCATGGTAGACTCATTAGTCTTGGGATCACAAGAGGAAGTCGTTTACAACCTACTAAATATACGGCAAAAGTTCTTCCCAAACCAAATCGTTAATTGGGATGATCTTCTTGACAAAGCAGTGACCCTGCCTTCTGGAGCTAATAATTATCGTCAAACAAGTATTGAATCATTTCGTTTCATATTACAGTGTAGTATCATGGAGCGTGTCGGTGCAATCGGCCTAAGACAGTGGAGGAATGAAATTACGAATGCCATCCAAGTCTTTCATGATCAGAGTGACCCCAGGTCAAAAATTAATCTCACCCAGAGTATGGAGCGTAGTTATTTCATTCCACAAATCAAAGCCAAGCTAAATCAATTTGAGATTGAATATGCCAAAGTAAAGGAATCAGTTGTACTGCTTGAGCTTGCACTATGGAAGAAGAGAATGAGCGAATACGTATTGGAGCAAAGTGAAGGGAGCAATTTGAATCAGAGTATGGGTCGTTTGGGTTTGGATGAGACAACCACTGAGTCAGTACGAGAGGAATGCCGTATCAGTTGTGGATCCGACATTGTTATTGAACATGTGCTACCGTATCTTGTGCCTATTATGAAGTAAAGCCTGTCTAATACAGAAGAGGGAGGAGAGGATTAGGGATTGACTGGGTTTGGCTGGTTCGCCGAGGGTGTATCTCGCTATCTCACGGCAATGCAATACAAAGGAAAGACTTTCTAGGCAACTCCTAAACTTGGGTGAAGTATATAGGTACTAAATTATTCTATCATCCTCTTGTTTCGATCATCTAATGAACACAAATACTATAGGGAAGCATGGCACATGCATATCATCATCAGCAAGCACTAGCAGTATCTCAGCCAGTGATAATAACGATGTCGATATTTGACTCCATGTGAATGTTGTAGTCGGATAGTGTGCGTGTATCCTCCTCCAACTCAGCACCAGCATAAAAGAGACATTGACGATTGGCACGTATACCAAGTTTATATTGTTGTTGCAGGGTATCTTGGACTTTCTCCTTGAGTGCAATGATGGTGTCAGAGGGCGCCACATCACATGTAATAACCATGCCATTGAGGAACCTGATAAAGACAACATTATAGGTTGGATGCGTTGTTTCTAGACTAATATTCCTTTGGGGAGGAAATGCATACTGCAAGATTTTATCCTTTACTGGCCCTGGTACTTCCACACGATATACTTCCCGATTGGTTGGGTTGGCATTTGCTTGATCCATCTTGGTTTTCCACAAAGCTAGTTCAAATAACGCTATGGCTTCCTTCTTTTCGTGACAGGTAATCAAATGGACTATCGGATATAATAGTTCCTTTTGGATTAACTTCCAATAAGCACCATTTCCCAATGCTGATGGTGATAAAAATAGCTCACTGCCTCTCCTTTCTATTATACGACGACCAGTGGCTATCCCCCTAAATCTCATAAGAGTATTTGGTCCATGTTTACAGATAAAATCAATAACTTTGAATATCTCTTTTGCTTCATCTTCGTTTTCATTCCTAATGACGTCTAAACGAGTAGTGATACTGGGGAATTTTATCTGTTCCAAAGCTAAAGAATGATGTATTCTGCCCCCTTCGCCTTGTGTAGTTGTCCAATGCAATGCATTGTCTTCAATCTTCATACCCTCGTTATGTATAGATATCTCCCTCAAACCAGTACAGTCTTTAAACGTACCAACACTGATCTCGGTAAGAGTAGACGGTAATGTAATAACCTCTAATGAGGAGCAGCCACGAAAGGCCTGCTTCCCAATTTGTGTGACACCCTCCTTCAGCTCTACCTCAAGCAAATTTGCACATCCTTCGAATAAACTTGAATCAATAGCATCAATAGTAGAAGGGATTACAATACGACGTACTGATGTACACTTATGAAAGGCCTGCTTCCCAATTTGTGTGACACCCTCATTTAGTACTACTTCTCTTAATTGGGTACAACCAGAAAATGCATTGTCATCAATCTCCACGACAGTAGAGGGAAATACAATCCTTTCCAATGATGTACAATTTGCAAATGCCTCATCCCCGATCTGTGTGACACCCTCATTTAGTACCACTTCACTCAATTGGGTACAGCCAAAGAATGCATCATCATCAATTTTCTCGACAGTAGAGGGAAATGTAATCCTTTCCAATGACGTGCAATATTTAAATGCCCCTTCCCCAATCTTTATAAGACCCTCGTTTAATATAACTTCTCTCAATTGAGAACATTCTTTAAATGTCTCATCACCAACTTCTGTAACAATATGATGAAACTGTACTTGTGTCACATTATTGGGAACATCTACACTACTGTTATAATTAGAAATAATGATTTGTGGAGAATCGTCATTCAGTTTCGTCCTTTTTGACGTATGCTGTGTACTCATCGTTGTTAATTAGGTTCACCTTTAAAGGCACAAGATGTGTACCTTTTTGTAAAACTCTTGCCACTCAATCAATATTAATGATAAAGCCTCGAGAGTACCACTATTCGAAAGAGCGTTAAAAACTGATCTATATGCTGCACTTCTGATACGCCAACGTAATTATTGTGGTATTAATCGTTATCTCAATCCACCATATTATTCAAATCAAGGCATCAGAAGAGAAGAGTGTGGTAGGATACCAAAGGATACCTCATTTCGGCAGCAACATGGCACGGCACGGATAGATGTAAAGAGGGGCAACTTGCTTTGCAATATCGATTGCTCTCATCAATAGTAATTGACTTCATAAATACAGTATTTAGATCAGTATTTAGCGCCCTTTCGAATATTACGGTGTACGTTTCAAGGATTATACAATAAAAAGTACACATCTTGTGCACTTTTTTTCAAGGTGCACCATACACACAATTATTTGACATCTCTTGAGTGGCCTCACGGAGTTGCCTCTTCTTGTGGTATAGAATAATAATATTTACCAATCATCTGACTTGAAGTGACGGCGATATCTGGTATTATTTATATTGATACAATATGAGCACGCTGAACAAAATTTGCAATGACGGTGCATCAAAAAGTGATGGTGTATGTGAGATTAATGATATGTTACAAAGTATGAATACTACTGACAACAATGATAGTGATATATCCAAGTGTGCTAATTGTGGCAAGGAAGATAATGATGTTACAAATACATGCAACAAATGCAAGTCGGTGATGTATTGCAATGCAGCATGTAAAAAGAAGCACAGACACAAACATAAGAAAGAATGTGAAGAACATCTCAGACTTGCTGCTGAACGTGCAGCTAAATTACACGATGAGACACTATTTAAACAGCCACCATTAGAATATGAGGATTGTCCCATCTGCTTCATGCGTATGCCTTTACTTCGTACGGGGAGAAGATACCAGTCATGTTGTGGAAAAGTTATTTGCAGTGGATGTATTTATGCAAATAAAAAAATGCTATCGAATAACAATGAAGACCATGACGTGTGCCCATTTTGTAGAATTCCTTCCCCTGAATCAGATGAGGAGGCAACTGAAAAGGAGAAACAACGAGCAGAGGTTGGGGATGCATTGGCAATACTGATTGTTGGAGGTAGCTATGATCGAGGAATACGTGGTCACCCACAAGATTATGCCAAGGCATTAGAATTATTTTATCGATCAGCAGAACTTGGTAATGCCTTAGCATATTACAACATTGGACTTTATTATGAGATCGGTAAAGGTGTGAAAATAGATGAGAAGAAGGCTAGGTATTACTATGAAGTAGCAGCTATAAGGGGGAATCCACACGCAAGGCACAATTTAGGTGAGTTTGAGGAAGAGGCAGGCAATATCGATAGAGCTATCAAACATCATATGATTGCAATAGCGGGTGGTAGCATTAAGTCTTTAAAGAGTATTCAAGAACTCTTCAAGGAACGATACGCAACAAAAGAAGATTATACAAAAGCTTTACGATCATATCAAGAATATTTGGAAGAGATCAAGAGTTCTCAGAGGGATGAGGCAGCAGTACGCAGTGATAAATACGAGACTTACAAATACATTGAGTAAAGTTTGATTGCAAAGTAAGACTTCGTCTGGACTGTCCAAGAGGGATCTGTAGATAAGCAAATGATCTTCTAACGTATTCTAATTTGGCTTTTTGCTTCTATGCAATAGATTGATCACGAATACCCAGTATTGTCAGCGCATCAACTCCAGCAGCTTGAGCGATAGTAGCAAGTTTGTCAAACTTGCTTTGCCAACCATCAGTGAAGACGGCCTGCTGAGTTACTGTTTCGTTGGCAATCTCCAAATCTTCCCTCACATCCTCTAAAGTAATCCATGCCTCCTCTCGTTCTTCCTGCTTGACTTGAACTAGTTTCTTCTCGTTCTCGTCTTTTGCATTCAGCTCAGCCTTTAAGCGAATAATATCATTCTCTTTCAAAGCAACTTGATCTTTTAAACTAGCAATTTCATTATTCTTCTTTGCCTTGTATAACCTCATCTTTTTCTTCATTCTGGTATCTTTAAGCTCAAGTTCTCTAATGTTGGTAACAATCTTTTCATTCCTCTCCAAAATCTGAACATCTCTTGCTACTATGCCACCCAGTGTTTGTTTCAATTGGGCAATCTCTTCATCTCTTGAAGTTATTTCATTCTTCAGTGATGCAATTTCATGTTTCTGATATATTCGTTGTGGAGTAATCTGCTGCAATTTACCACCCATTGTGATCTTTTTAGAGGGAATGTTTGACAGTTTGTAATCATTATCATCATCGGTTGAAAGATCGATTATATTTCGACGAGAAGCAGCTTTTGAAGATGACACGACTTTCTCCATACTGTATCCTTCCTTCCTTCCATTGACACAGACTCCCTCTCTACTCCTTGCATCGTTGGTACACTCCTGGTACTTCCTCTTCTTGATTGGGGGTAGCTGAGTAGATGATGATTGCTGGTTTGTCGTTGCTTTGTTGTTTTCCATAAGTATTGGACTTGTCATTCGGTTCTTTGTTGCATCTATATCCGGACTGACAAGTAAACGACTCCTAACATCCGGTGCATCTTCTCGTAAAGCCTGTCCAGCCTCTTTAGTTTTGTAATAGACCAAATAATACGATATAAGAGGAGCTCGTGAGTTTGATGATACCAATAGAGAGATAAAGTCATACACATACAGTATATCAATACTTACTCTTCCATGCCTTCTCATCACCAATCTCAACATAATACCCAGGATTATTAGTATCATCTGTCAAGAAACGTCCACCTAAACTACGAACTTGGGCAACTAATCTTGCCGCAATATGAACCTTTGCTAACTTTCGTGTACGTGGATCCAAGTATGCATGCTTATAACTTTTAACAAGCTTACGATATGCAATATTGCCTGGAAGGTTATTGGCTCTACCCCTACCGGAGATGACATCGTTATCATTTAGTACTGATATTGATCCGCCATGTCCTGGATGGATGTTTATTTTTGGTTGCGGTATTGGACCTCCTTTGGCGCGTGGCATTGAGAAGGATTAGATATTATTAATAAATTGTTATTCTGTTTATATTATGTAGTTGGGTTGATATATATCGTCTGCCAATTTATGAGGAGGTAGTGCTTCCAATACATCAAGTGTGATCACATCTTGGCACATCTATACTCCCATTTTTTAGTGAGATTAGAACATGATGGGTCGTTCGACCGACGCTCCTCGTCAAGCCCTACATACTAATGATGATGAATAGCACTACTACTATTGCAATATGTTGATTCTATATCTCATGGCCACATCATTTAGGTATAACTACAACAACAACCTCAACAAACACCCTCGGATTTTTTCATGAGAGAAATCACAAGACCACTACCATCTTAAAAGTAAAGTAATATAGTTGTCACCTGTTAGATATATGTTATAACGTTACGATACTACATATCAGAATCAACTTATCAACATCCCCAGAACTTAAATTTTGTACATTTCACACAAGTATTTGATTTCATCAAACACCACGACGGACAGACAGACGATTATTATATTTTCAATCATTATTGCAAATAACACTATGTAGCCACGCTCATATTATACAGGATTAAGATCAGTATTTAACGTCCTTTCGAATATTGGTAGTCTAAAGTTTGTAGAATTAATATTGAACGAGTAGCAAGGATTAAGGATTTTACAAAAAAGTACACATCTTGTGCCTACTAACTCTCCTAGGGTAATCAGCTCTATAATTTGATATCGTACTGTGGTATAAGGTATAGAATAGCGGTATTTGTCTATCAACTGATTCGTCGTTGACGGCGATATCCTATAATATCTAAAATGAGCACGCCCAATAAAATTTGCAATGACAGTGCATCAAAGTCAAATAATGGTTATGTATGTGATATGAACAATATGTTACAAAATATGAGTACTGAGGATAATAAAAATTGCACTGATATATCAAATATATGTGCCAATTGTGGCAAAGAGGGTAGTAATATTACAAATACTTGTAATAAGTGTCAGTCAGTAAAATATTGCAACGCCGCATGTAAAAAGAAACATCGACATAAACATAAGAAAGATTGTGAGAAACATCTCAGGCTTGCTGCTGAACGTGCTGCTGAATTACACGACGAGGCACTCTTCAAACAACCACCACCAAACGAAGATTGTCATATATGTTTCTTGCAAATGCCTTCACTTACGACGGGGTGGAGATACCATACATGTTGTGGAAAAACAATATGTAGTGGATGTTGTTATGCAAATGCAAGAATGGATCTAAAGAAGCAGTTGTGTGCCTTTTGCAGAACTCGGGCACATTCACCAGATAAAGAAAAGTTAGAAAGGACGAAGAAACGAGTGGAGATTTGTGACGCTATTGCAATTCAGACTATGGGAAATTACTATTATGAAGGGGTGCTTGGTTTACCGCAAGATTATACAAAGGCATTAGAATTATGGCATCAAGCAGGAGAACTCGGTAGTACTGAAGCGTATCACAATATTGCTTGTGCTTATTACAATGGCGTTGGTGTGGAGATGGATAAACAGAAGGCTGAGCATTACTGTGAGTTGGCAGCTATGGAGGGTCATGCAGGGGCAAGGCACAAGTTAGGATTGATAGAGGAGAGAAAAGGCAATGTGGATAGGGCATTGAAGCATTGGATGATTGCAACAGAGAAAGGGTATGAGAATTCGTTGAAAAAGATAAAATGTATATATTCGAATGGGCATGCGACGAAAGATGATTGTTACTCAGTGGCTTTACAAGTGTATGAAGAGTATTTGAATAAGGTTAAGAGTAATCAGAGGGATGAAGCGGCTGCATTTGACGAAATGTACAAGTATTATTGAAAAAGGAGGAACCTGATGACTGAAGTAGGTCCGCGTTTATGCATACAAGGGTGGTTTCTAGCTGTTTCTAGTCAGCCTAAACTTAGACTATTACCCATTGTTTATGAACTTCATTCGCCTTTGGGGAGAGAAGGACACAGTGACATCTCTCGTCTAATAAAGAATAAGTAAAGCATCTTTTGTATGAACTTCTTATCTACAATTATAACTATACAACTCAACGACTACCCTAGAGCCATGCCTCATACTCAGGCGGCATCATAGACAACTTTTCAGCACTTGTGACCGTTTCTACTAGTGTCCTAACTTTCATATCAATTGGTGTTGGATTGGGCATACTTGCCTCAGAAGCAGCGTCATTAACTTTCCTAGGAGAACATTCATCAAAACGACCTTGAACAATCCGTACATTACTCCAAATCCGCTCATTGAGACGTTGTTCCATCTCTTGCATCTTTTTATCCGACTGGGGTGATGTTTTTGATAAATACCATGCAATCAAATCATCTCTGAATAGCAAATGAAGAATTGGTTGGATTTGCTTGTTTGATTTCATTGCTAATGATGTAGTTGCAAATGAAGGAATGAATACTCCTTCCAGAAGGAATGGGCCAATGAACTCGGTAATGTTCCTCGTTAGACGAAATGGCATCATACCATCACCTTGCTCAAGTACACCATTTGGCAAAGCAAACTTGGATCTAAAGTCATGTGATAGAACTTGTCCAGTGGTATCACAGAATATGAATTTGTTTGGTGTTCTCTCAACTATTGACAGGGCATATTGAAGGAGTGAGTTTACAGCCAATTGAGAAGTAAAGGTTTGGCGGAATTGTAAGAGATGTTGAATAGAAGGAATCTTCTCCCTCATATATGTAGACATGATATTCGGCAGAGCAAGTTTCTGGCAAATATCATGATAAACTTTCAGCTTGGCATCTTGGCTATTATCTCCTTCCTCTTGGTCAGCGGCGGCAGATGATGCAGTAATTTCATCAATCTTTTCTTGATAATAAGACAACAGCTCAGCTGCCTTGTTGGTGCCTTGTACATGACAAGAAATTGAATCCAAAGATTTATGTGACGGCTCAATAGCAGCCATCCTCATCCGCTGTGCAATAGGGATTACAACACTTGTACAAGTTGTCAGGTGTTTCCTAGAAGCCAGTGTATCTCTACGAAGTGTCTTTCCCATTACATAATTCAGTTGAGCAGCTCGCTCATCTGTCCGATTGCTATATGGCATACATATTTGAAGCAAGAATCGATACTTTTTCCCATCACTTCCAATCATTGTCACTTGATGGGCATGATGCTTGGTCGAGCTATCTTTAACACGCAGCACTCGTTGGTCAAATCGAACGAGCTTGGCATGAAGCTCAGGGTAAGGTCTTGAATCTAATGCATTCGATGATGGTGCATACTGGCCAGGAATTTCAATAGCAGCGGCCCCACCTCCACAATATCCACCAAGACCTTCTGAATTAGCTGCCACGACGACTGCTTGAGAGCCTGATTTGGCAGCAGCCAGTACTGATGTTCTACTTGGTCTGTATAAGGTATTGTCAAGTGATGATTGAGCATCATACTGAGAATTTGATAATGTCAAAAACTTAGATTCACATGCCCCAGGCCATAGATCAGGGGCCTGTGCTGTGAACGAAGACAGTGTAGCCGAGACCTCACGAATATCATATGATTTTGGAAGACGATTTATTCCGTTCTCTAGTATACGCTTCCACTTTTCTAACTTGACAATGATATCATCTATATCCGGCTCTTCTTCCCCTTCTTCTAGAAAGTCACTTTTGTACAAAGCAGAGTACTTGGATCGGAACAGAGCCAACTTCCTTGTAACAGAAACTTGCTCTTTCTTCTTCTCCTCTTTGTTAATACCAAAGAATTTCGAGCCAATGTAACTTAAGTTACGAACTGTATGATCAGAAAACTGACCTGATGATGATGCCTTCTTCAGTATAGCAGCTAACGATTGAAGAAGTTCGACCTCATAAGAAGGTCTAAAACGAATTATCAAATCATCTAGAACTGCCTCGAGATTACTCCATAGAACTGGGTTAACTTTTCGTAGAATAGACATGAACTCTTCTGAATATCTTGAGGAGGCATTCGTCTCTCCTTTGTCCAACTTCTTGCTATCACTACTAGCTTTTCTCTCAAGGTAGAATGATCTTAAATTAAAGTACAACGCTTGGGGATGGTTTTTCAATATACCGACAAAGATAGCCTTCATGGCTTGAGCTTCTACACGACATAGATTGGATAGTAACTGAGGTATCCAAGGCAGCCACACCCAAGCTGGCAATACTGCACTACGAGTTTCGAATGTCCTGCAAAGATTACCAAAAGTAGGACCATCTTTGGACAACATGGATAAACAGTGGGGAAGGTAGTCACGTGATTGTTCATTGGGATCACAGCGGACAGCTTCTAGGAAGCAGCTCATGGCCTGAATCAGGTATGAGTTCTTCTTGTTTGTCGAATCAACACTATCAGTATCACTCTCTGACTGTGAGTTGGTGTCGTCAGGAGATAATGATGCACACAGTGTACCCCAATCTATCCATGCTCTTGCATAGTTGGGACTAATTTGCACCGATGATCCGTATTCAAGGTTAGCCATTGCCTTTTCACCCAGTGAATTGTGAAGGTATGCCTTTAGCCTGAATGCTTCAGCTTTCTGACGTGAATCGTAGTATGAGATATCTGCTTGGCTAACCAAGCTCAAGCCTTGCTGTAAAGAGTCAGAGTTAAGGACTTGCTCACGAAGTTTCAACTTGGACAGTTAAAAGAGGTAAGGGTTAGACGTGTAAATCAACTTATGCACACATCTTATGCACACGTTATACTTACCAATGAAGAATCCAAGTCAAGAGAATTCGGAAGACTGTCGATACTGAATGATGCAACCTCTTTCAATCCTTGTTTCCGGGCTGCTCGGCTGATTGAGATACCAGCAAAAGGACTGATAAAGAGCAAAATGAATGTGAGAGGAAAAGAGAAACTAAAAAGGATATTGAAAGATAGTATCTTTACTCAATTGGTGCAAGAACACTTACCGATCATGAAGCGATGCTAATGTAGCAGGAGATGTCCATGAGAACTTGGTAGCAAAGGCATCATACACATTGAAACGCCAGTGGAACAAGTCATTCCATACAGATAACGGTTCATAATTGTTGGGTAGACGATGTCTCCATGTCTTGAGGATCGATTTGATATCAGGTACTGTTTGTCTCGTCAAATGAGCTTCTGCCTCTATCAAAAGCTGACTTGATTCACGGACTTCATACAAACGGGTAAAGTGTTGAAGCTGCCTTTCCTTGTTCCGTTTTGCACCAGCAGAAGGGAGAAGGCTCCACGCTTTCAAGCACAACTGAGAGGCCTGAGCATATTTGGACTCCATCTCACCAAATCTTTCCTCGTGCAAGGCTAGGTACATATCGGCAGTCTTGGCCTGCACATTCTCATCTTCGAGCAAGGCATTAACGGAAGGTAATGTGAAGAGTTGTTTGGTCTTGTCCCACTCGTTTATATTTAAAGCACATTCAAGCATTAGAGATGTATCCTGTGTAGATGTTGCAAAAGTATCGATTGCAGACCACTGTATCAAGAAGACCAGAGACAGGAGATTGAGAATAAGCCTAAGAACTAAAAAACAAAAGAACACAAGATATGCACAACTCTTACCTGACTCATTTCTCTTTGAGTTTCAACCCACCGTTCTTCCCATAGTGCCATCTCACATTCCGTTGGCATTAAATCATCATCGTTTTCTCCTACTTGATCTATTAAAGATAGAAAAGCATTGGATGATTCATCGACATAGTCATACATGGCCAAAGATAAAGCAAACTTAGTACCAGGCAGGACAGACATGGCAGATGATGACTCAATTGCCAAGCAGACATCTCGTTCACCCAATTGCTTGTAAATATTGTGTATAGCACGAAGTAAAGATGAGTCTATTTCATAGCCATTTGCTTTTAATGAAACATACTGTCCTTCAAGAAGATATAAAACTTCGCTTGACACATTGTAATCCACTGCTAGGGATTGCAATAGAAAGGGATCAATCGTTGGCGTAGGATGTAAGCTGACTAGCAATCGAAGTATTGATTGAACGGCATTCTTCTGACCAAACTTTTGAGAGTGATATGGTTTGGCCAACAGACGTTCCAAAAGTGAAATGATAGAGGCTCTGCTAGAGTTGGTGAGTGACTGCCACGCCGCCTGAAAGCTGACGTTTAGCATTGATTCACTTGTACTAACATCCCCCTGAACAAGCGACCGAATGGCTGCTAGGCAACTACTCTCGGAGCTATTCTTCTCTAATGCAAGAGCTTTTGTAAATGATGTGTAATCATTTGTACTAGTATCTACTTCTGTTGCATGTTCCTGCTTCTTATCATGATGAAGTTTCAGTTGGCCGGGACTACTAATCTTTTCACTTTTGCATGATGCAAGAAGAATGTCAGAGATGACAGTAGTCCACATGTACTGACCAAGACTCTCGAAGTCCAGTTCAAGGAGCTTCTTTAGGATATTTTCAATGCATTTGTTGTCCTTTGACATGAACATATCCAATGATACTTCTCTTATATGAGGATTAGCTGATAACAAGCAAGAGACCAAGACTTTTTGCATTGACTCAACCTTGCCTTGTGTAACATGACTGTCGGATGAACCATATCCGTAGGCCTTCAAAGCAATACAGCTAATAAGATCCTTAACAACTGTATGTGTCTTTGCCTCCTCCTTGTTAGAGTCAAACAAGGCCAACTGCAAAACCAATCCTTCACGCTCACTTTTGGTCAATGGCATTTGGGTCTGATCATCTGACAAGAGCCAATTGCCTACGATGGATACTGCAGACAAGAGTAGCGGTAATGAATTGCTTCTGTCTAAAATACTACTGAGCGTAGTCAATATCATATTCCTTGTATTTGAAAAGGTCAAAAGAGCATCACTCGAGCTGAGAATCGTCATGATGGATATGACTGTGTTGAGTGATGGACTTAGAGCTTCGTTTTGAACAATGAGTTGATTCTTGTGCATATCATCCCCGTGTTTAGATGACGACTTTACAACACCAATGTTACATGCCTCTTCGAGTATTCCTTGGGTAGGTGTTGCGGCAAGGAGGCTCGGGTATTCACTACTATCAGTAGCAAGTACCTCGTTAATGTGCTGTTCTACCAATTGACTGGCAACTGATGCCAATGTACCCGTGAAAGGCTCAATGAAGTCTTGATTCGTCTTCCAGATCTTTTCTATGACTGAAATGGCAAAGCAAGAAGATCTATTTGTAGTCGATAATCTTATTGCATTCTCAAGTATTGCAATTACGGTAGCAGTCATTTCATCACTTGTCTCTTCACTCACGAGAATATGAGAAAACAACTCCTCTAGAACCTTGGCAAGCTTTGAGTGTTCAGAGGTTGATGACATGACATTGGACATACATTGATTGAGTATTGATGAGCAGACTTTTAACCCAAGGAAGTCATTCTTGGGATCACAACGGAGAAGGATGAGAATGATCTCAGCACACAAAAGAAGAGCATTGCCCTCGATTTGAAATTCATGCTTTGAACTAGAGTGAGAATCTTTCCAGCTTGATTTGTCTGACTTCTTGCTATTACTACCTTCTTCTGTGTCGTCTTGATGCCTTTCTTTGATATATACAAGCACATTTTCAAAGGGAGCAGAATTGATAGCACTACCACTACACTTGCTTGATGAAACTACAGCTTCTACAACTGACAAGATCTGAGCTCGTATACTTTGACATGATTGATCAGACCTCCTACGAGTGATCATCATGAAAGCTTGTTCAATGAGTATATTCATAACATCATAGCCCTCGTGTGATTCTCTTTCATCAACATTCCATTTGATAAAGAGGCTTGACAGAGCTACTACAAGGTTGATTCGTTCAACACTTGCATGCTGACCAAGCAACTTGATGAAGTGTAGCATGTTTGGTGTGATTTCATTCTTGTGGCCAACAAATACATCTGAATGTCTATCTATAGATTTCCAAAGAGTAATCTGTTGAGGAAAAGGTCTTTCTTCTTCCTTCATAATTGTCAAGACGTATTGCATGGACGTCTCAAACTCCTCGTCGTTCAACCTTACTTTGAGTACTGGCAAAAGCACATCCAATGACATTTGGACAAGAGAATCATGTTGTCCTCCTCCTCCAGAACGGTATAGCCCTTTCAACACTTGCTGTGACACTTTTGCGGGCGTTTCAAAAGTTGAAATGAATCTACTCACAGCCAAGTAGGCATGATATTTCGCGGAAGGATCGTTAACTTTCAGTACATCCCATATCCACTTCAACAACTCTCTCCGGTACCCAGAAATGTCATCCGGTAGCATCTTCTTCAAAAGTAACTCAGTGATCTGCAATAGTTCACAAGTCATCTTTGTCTCCAGTCTTCTACTGCTAGTCACACTAAGAATTGATTCAATTAGCGTCTTCATAGACGGATCACTAAAGATTTCATCCCTACTGTCTGTCAACATTGGAATGATGAGCATTTGGGCAGCAACAAGCTTTGTTTCTAAGTTGCCTTGGCCGCCAGACAGCAGTTTCGAGAACCTCTGTAGCACTAGCCGTTTCTGTTCAACAGATAATTCACAAGACACTCTTTTGATCAAGTGTTCTTTGATGAATGAGAAGTCTTCTGTCGATACCGGATGTATGAATATACGGATCAAATCGAAGAGTACATCCACTTCATTTGGATGTGCTCTTGAATAGTTCACAAGAAACTGCCCAAGGTCGCGTGACTCCTCGTGATATCGAGGTGGTACCGACTCGTCATGTATAAGCCTGAGATGCCGACCACGAGATCGCCATAGCCAGCGCAACATACGATTGATTGAACTATCTTGAAGATAGTCAGAATCTAAAGATGACAAGATCTTTACTATCTTGAAACCTTGCTTCTGTAGTTCAAGATGTGACACTCCCATTGAGTTCTCGCCCAACTCGTTTCTTCTCTGGTTTGCTTTTGTCAGTACTCAAAGTAAGGTTGAACGACGAGGAGTTTGAGACGTCCATGCAATACGTCTTGACAATTATGAAGGAAGAAGAAAGACCTTTTCCTCAACAGATTACTCTTT
>Ga0214477_100318_pt1 | contig 34497 bp, 30 predicted proteins | sample M1_20Mar14CPVII9_FD_165058 | JGI IMG/M metagenome (GOLD analysis project Ga0214477, IMG submission 165058) | Marine eukaryotic communities from Monterey Bay, California, United States - M1_20Mar14CPVII9sort6BwellC16 | ecosystem: Environmental > Aquatic > Marine > Unclassified | place: USA... | reverse complement strand
TTTATGTATATGTATATAAAAGACCAATGGACACTATCAGCACCATTGTAGGGCCCTCCATCACACTTTTGTGGCCACTTGTTGGCGGTTCTCTTGCCTCAGATTGGGTCAGATTTTCGAAATCGAATGGCTTGGAACATTTGATTGGAGGGCTCTGAAAACATACTGGGTTGTCACTGACCTTGTTATACACCCTAGCAATACCAATCATCTATTATTGTAGCACCTGCATTCTGCTATACCCCCACTGGATTACCAAATTTGAGAATTGTTTTGGGTTATTTTGGCCATTTTCTTTTGTATTTTTCTTACTTATATGCGACATACAAGCTAAGTTTCTCTTTAGGAATGCATTATTTGCATCAAGCAGACCACAATACAATGTTCACTGACATGAATATGTCTAATATTGAGTGAGTTACATTTTGTTAGTAAAAAAAGCTTAGGGTGTGATAGTTTAGTGGTTGGAAGAAAGAATGTGAGAAATATGGATCAAGATAAGAAAAGTATGAGACATAGTTGTGACAACGTTTTTCCAACTCTTGCAGTGAAAACCAGTAATTAAATCACTTTAAATGAGTTTCCTACTTACACCTCTCTAACACTATCTCGTACACGGATGGCGGCTCTACAACTAACCATCCTATCGGATGACGAGGATGAAAGCTCTAACAATAATAAGGGTGATAATGCAGGCAAAAAGAGAAAGCAACAAACACATACTAAACAGGAAGATACCGATACAAGCAATGAAGATGAAAGTGCTGATGAAATGGATGGTAATTTCGAGTTTGGTGGATTACTTGTAAGTTTGTTATCATCGTTATATGATTAATATTACACATGAATATGCTTGTGTTTATTATTAATACATGGTTTATTATTAATACATGATATTCTAACATATAATATCCTTTTGATATACTAAAAAAAAGGGAGAAGATGGTAATTTTGATGTACTAAGCAATCTAACATCAACAACAGGTGGTAATTCATGGAGTTATAAATCTGCATTATCATTATTATCTAAGAACGATGACCCTAGTAGAGTTGGGGCACGTGTAGAGCGTACAAATGTTGCTAGTATTATTGCCGCCGCGAGGTCTAATTTACGCCGTAGTAGAGATATTGATGGGGTTGGTGGAAGTGATGATGAAGAAGAGAAAAGTGATGGGGAAAAGAAAGATGGAAACGAGAGTGATTCATCTTCTGGAAGTAGTGAGAGTGATTCTGATTCAGATGATAGCAGTAGTGGTGATAGTAGTGATGATGACGAGGTTGATGATGCCGATAAAGCTACACACTCAATGGAATCAGATGTACTCAAAATCCGTGAACGTCCTGAATCAAAGAAGAAGGCAAAGATGAAGAAAAAGGTAGAAGAAAAGGAAAAATCTGCCTCTGAAGATGAATCATCATCCGATGACGATTCGGGTTCTGATAGTGATGATTCTGATAGCGAGGATGACAATACCAAGAAAGACAATGAAGAATTAGACGAAGAGGCATTAAGAGAGGCCGCAAAGGCCGCTGCCTATTTTGATAATTCATCACATGTTACTGCCGAGAATAATACAATTGATTCATTCAATCAATTGGGTTTATCACGACCGTTGTTACGGGGTGTAGCATCGATGGGATTTGTTACACCTACATTGGTTCAAGCATCGGTATTACCCGTTGCTTTAGCGGGGAGAGATGTTTGTGCATCTGCTGTTACTGGAAGTAAGTTCATGCGATGTATGTTTATGATGATTTAATATGATATATATAATTCTTACACATCTATTCACAATCCTCTAATTAACTCAGGTGGTAAAACTGCAGCATTCTTACTGCCAGTTATGGAAAGGATATTACAACGTGGCGGTGGACGTACAACAATGGGCGGCGCTAATGCCAAAAAGAAACAAAATGCATTAGCCGCAACACGGGCATTAGTGCTAGCACCTACGCGAGAATTGGCTGCACAATGTGTTAGTATGATGACGGCAATGGCAAAGTTTACCGATTTGCGTGCTGCATTAATAGTTGGTGGGGCAAAGAATGTAATGTCACAGGTGAGCTTTTTATTATGTATGATTTATTGACAATGGGAATACACTACGGTTTGTTATTCTGCCATAGAGAAATGATCTATCAGTGATCAATATACTCTGCCATTACAAACCAAAAACAATCTAGCCGAGTTACTATAGGAAACGTCCCTCAAAGAATCTTTGATACTGAGTTGGACGAGTCGAAAGCTTGTGACATTTTTTAATACCACAACATGATTATACTTGTGTTTTCACTAACTGATCATGCTTGTTGTTCTTGATATACACACATAGGCTGCCGAGCTCCGTACCCGACCAGACATGGTAGTCGCTACCCCCGGACGACTATTAGACCACATCACAAATTCACAAGGAGTTGATTTAGATGATGTTGAGTTTTTGATATTAGACGAGGCCGATCGTCTCTTAGACCTTGGATTTCAAGATGAAGTACATGAAATCATCAAGGCATGTCCCACAGAACGTCAAACGATGCTCTTTAGTGCGACAATGAGTACCAAGGTTGATGATTTGATTAAACTGAGTCTCAAACGACCTGTGCGTATCAGTGCCACAGACAAGAAGAAGATGGGAAACTCATCTTCAAACAATGGCGTTGAGGTTGCACCGAGACTTGAGCAAGAGTTTGTTCGTATTAGATCAGGGAATGAAGGCGTAAACAGAGAGGGAATGTTACTTGCTTTACTTACACGTACATTCAAATCTCGAACTATTGTCTTCTTCGACACCAAGTCTGCGGCACATCGACTAATGATTGTATGTGGATTATGTGGAATCAAATGCGCCGAGTTACATGGAAATCTAACACAGGTGCAGCGTCTTGAAGCGTTGGAAGCGTTTAGAGAGGGCAGTGTAGACGTCTTGCTTTGTACTGATTTAGCTGCCAGAGGATTAGATATCCCAGGCGTGGAAACTTTGATCGACTTTGAAATGCCTTCCAATGGTGAGTTATTATCTACTAACATTATATGTGCACACTAATTTGGTCTAATTTACATCCTTCACTGACACTTCATCTGCCTCTCACTCCATTAGTCGAGACATATGTTCATAGGATTGGGCGTACAGCGAGAGCTGGTCGTGGAGGTCAGTCATGCACATTGATTGGCGAAGGTAGAAGATATTTGATGAAAGAAGTGATCAAAGATGCCGAGGAGAAGAACCGCAAGCAAAAGCAAAGCGGATCATCACAACCTATGGGCGTGATCCGTTCTAGAACTATACCACACGCTGTCGTTGCACACTTTGCAGCCAAAATTAACTCTCTTGAGCAACATGTCAGAGAAGTAATGGACGCCGAAGCAGTTGCTCGACTTGATCGCATCACAGAAATGGAGGCGATGAGGGCTGCCAATATAATCAACCACTCAGCCGAAATCAAGAAACGACCTCAGAAGGAATGGTTTGCTACATCCAAACAGAAACTATCAGTAAAGGAAGCAACCAAAGAACGCAAGAGACTGATGGAAGAAAAGGTTGGAACAGGCAAGCATAGAATGACAAGGAAGAAACGTCGTGCTCAAGAGGCACGTGCCATGTTCCTGGAAGCAAGAGAAGAGGCGGCCGAGATGGAAGAGGAGACGGGCAAGAAGTCTAAAAAGGTATTTACAGAGGGGGGCATTAAAGGCTCCGCCCGAGCAGCCAAGAAGAAGGAAGCACAACGAGATAAAGAACTTGCGGCTAGAAGTCTTAATGATGAAGATAAGAGGAGGGAACGGAAGCGAAAGCAAAAGAAAGCAGCCAATTTAGATGCTGCCGGTGATGCTGGACTCTTCTCAGAAGAACGAGTATCTTTTGCCAAGAAACCAAAGAAGGAAGCAACAGAAGCGGTGGTGAAAAGCAGCTATGAGTTTAAGGAATACGATCCAGACAAGAAGCTGGGTAAGAAGAAGGGACATCATGCTTTCAAGAGTCGAAGCAAATACAAGAGAAGATAGAACTATGATAATAAATAGATGTAGATGGTCAATGTTGTCTTAAGGATATATAAACCTAATAGTTGAAATGGAAACAAACTAAACAATATTACTTCACTCTTGTGTTGTAGTGGAGTGCAAGGCCGTTGCTGGAAAGGGCAAGGCACAGGTATCCTAAAAGGATACCTTCCTGTATTTTTTTCTCCCACGGCCCACGCACGATGATCGACGCTGATAATGTCGTAGCTCCTATTCGATATTCGATATAAGTGATATTGTATTCAGTGAGTGAGATATCTCTCCTACTACTTCCTACAACATTAATTCAATACCATCTTGATCGGCATTAGTAATGCAACAAAAGTGTTGTATACAATTTTTAACTTTTGCAGTGATTGTAATAATTAGCAGCAGTGCCATGAGTACACCACAAACAATGATAGAAAATAGATTAAGAGGCGCTCTATGGGGAATGTTTAGTGGGGATGCACTTGCATCCCCTACACATTGGTATTAGTGAGTAACTTATTTGTGAGATAAACATAAAATATACATGTTTGCAATTTGCACATATCTTATGTTCATATTAATAATTAATTTGTATCTTATTCTTCTGTTCATCTCATTCATTCATTCATTCATTCATTCATTCATTCATTCATTCTAACATTATACTGAAACAGTGGTGGATTTCCTCAGATACAAGGAGATTATGGAAGAGCAGGTATCACTGACTATACTAAACCAGTGACAATACTACGAGGCTCTATTCTGAACAAGTCAGATCCCAACGGAGGAGGTAGAAGATCATTCTCGTTAGGAATTGGTAATAAAAAGAAGAGTATTATTGGTGATATTATTAACCATGGCAAGCTAGAATATTGGGATCCAAAAAAATCTATTCATTATCATGCCACACTCCAAGCGGGAGAGAATACTCTTGAGATGCAGATTGCTCGTGTACTTATGAAAACCATAGTCGCCAACAATGGACAATTCAACGAAGAGTCCTTTAGAAAAGCTTATATTGATTTCATGCGGTACGGATCGCATAACGATACCTATGCCTCTACATGTCATCGTATGTTCTTTGCTAATATGATATTCAATAAAAAAGACCCAAGAGACTGCCCTGATAATGATGGGCATAATGTTGATACTATTGATGGTTTAATACTCCCCACAATCACGGCCTTAGCTGAAACAGCAAGACAATTATCTTCTTCTGGAAATACTAGCTTACAACTGGACGAAGAAAGTAAAAGGGCAATTGAAAATGCTTCTGCAAGGACGGCTGCAGTTACAAGATCATCTCAGTTGTTAGAGAATGTAAGCAAGGTATGGGCCGGTTTGGTTTCGGCAGCATTGATAACCCCTAACACTAGTGTCAGTTCTATGGAGCCATCTCTTCTTGAAGTTGCACAGAAACTGCGGATGAGTAGACCAAGTCCAAATCGAAAAGACCAAATGAGGTATGTTACTACAATTATACACTTTATATACTATCCAGCTTATCACTCACTTCATGAACTTGTACTACTTTTAGTGCATGTTATCTCTCTCAGAGTTTACCCCCAACACTTGATATGCTTAACAAATATACACAAACTTCATTTCTAGAGGGAACAGATGGTATCTGGAAAGCTCTTTTGAACAATGCAAACACTGGAGGAGAAAACGTCCATCGAGCAGCGGTACTTGGAGCAATACTTGGAGCCAGAGTCGGCGACGAACATTTACCACACCAACTAAAGTCTGGACTATACGAAAGAGAAGCATTAGAGAAAGAGATTGATGCATTCGTGAATGCAGTAATGCAGAAGAATGAAGAGAAAGAGTTGTGAGGTAGTAGAACTAATCTAGGAAACCGAGCGATGCTACTCAATTGTATCATACACAAACATGCATGGTGTTGCAAGTACTGCAGAAGAATGAAGAGAAGGAGTTGTAGGTTAGTAGATTCAACTAATTAATCTAAGGAAACAGCACTATCAACCTTAGAGCGTTGCATCGCTAAAATATTTTTTATTCACTCTGTGTATCTATTTCATTTATTTATCCCCAACCATTGGCTGATAGGTAGAGGTGTAATCTGTGGCGGAGGACATCGCATCAAAATAATAACTCTCCCATTGGTACTGCAACTGCTGCGGCGGCTGTTTATCTGGCGGAGTAGTTTATTATTGTATAATAATCACGGAGTAGTTTAGTAATTAGTATAATTAAATTATGGCAGAGGAAGAAGTTTTTGAGGGGCTGCCTACTGCTGAAAGCGACGAGGCTATCCCCGCAGAAGATTATGAGGAGTATGATGAGGCTGATGGTAACGAAAGCGATGAAGCCGTATCGGATTCTGAGGGTGAAGATGTAGACTCAGAGGGCAGAGAGGAGGACTCATTCGATGATGAGTTCGACGATGATGAGTCCGTACTAACAGTCGACGTTGACTTTTACGATGAGCCATCATTACCTCCATACTCTTGTCGGTATTGTGGTATTCATGATCCTGCGTCAGTAGCACGATGTGTCGAAACTGACAAATGGTTTTGCAATGCAGCAAGTGCCGGTGGTGGAGGATCTCATCTTGTACATCACTTAGTTCGTTCTCGTTCAAATCAAGTTCAACTACACCCCGAAAGTCCATTGGGAGATACTGTATTAGAATGTTACAATTGTGCATCTAAAAATGCGTTTGTATTGGGATTTGTACCTGCCAATGCAAGTAGTGTCGTAGTATTATTATGCCGTGTTTGTGTTGAAACTGTTCCTGCTTTAAAGGATATGGATTGGGAGTTAAGTGCATGGCATCCTCTTATTCAGGATCGTAAATTCTTACCATGGCTCGTAAAGGTATGTTTATGTTGTTATGTTGACATATTTTTGTATGTTGAGGTATGAATATTAATTTGTATATCTTTATTTATCTCTAATACCTATCTTTATCTCTATGACAAATGTTGTGATGGATTTGATATTATAATAAAAGGTACCATCGGACAAACTTCAATTCCGTGCCCGTCATGTATCAGCGGATCAAATGACCAAATTGGATGAGGTGAGTTGAGATACAACTATTCATTTATTTGATGTGTATAAAATATACAAATATTAATCACCGCATCAACAATATTTACCAGCTGTGGAAAACAGAGCCCGAGGCAAGGTTTTTAGACCTTGATCGTCCCGATGCAATTGACGAGACAGAACTTTCTCCCGTATTGCAACATTATGAAGATGGATATCATTATCAAAATGTGTTGGCACCCTTGGTGAAAATGGAAGCTGATTATGATAGGCAAATGAAGGAAAGCTTAGCCGAAGAATCAATTTCTGTTCGTTGGGAGAAGAGTTTAACTGGTAAGAATGTGGCCACCTTTACCTTCGGTGGTCGTCATTCTGTTGAATTGAGCCGTGTAGTCGTTGGAGATGAACTTCGTCTGAAGTTAGGTACTGGTGCCGAGTACTTGAATGGAGGCGCTTGGGAGGGACTTGGTTATGTAAAGAGTATCTTTGATGGTGAAGTGGAGATGGAGTTACGGCCTGCTATAACAGCAGCCAGGGGAAAGGGCGGAAAGAGAAATCGTAAGAAAGGTGGTCGTGGAGGTGCTAGGGTTGAACAACCTCCGCCAAAGGCACAAAAAATACCAGACCAAATTACTGACGACTTTGTAGTCGAGTATGTTTGGAAAGCCACATCATTTGATCGTATGCAGAATGCTCTCAAAACATTCGCCATTGATGACACTAGTGTTACGGGTTACATTTACCATAAGCTTCTGGGCCATCCCGTTGAAGAGCAAATGATTGCAAATCCCAAACTTCCTGATTCAGACGATTTCACTGCTCCTGGTCTACCCCCGTTGAATGAGAGTCAAATTCAGGCAGTCGCAGCAGTTCTACAACGTCCAATGAGTCTCATTCAGGGACCACCGGGAACAGGCAAAACTGTGACGTCGGCCACATTAGTCTACCACCTTACTAAGCAAAACATGGGGCAGGTTCTTGTTACTGCCCCCTCAAATGTAGCTGTGGACCAATTGACGGAGAAAATTGCAGCAACTGGATTGCGTGTCGTTCGTCTTGCATCAAAGACTCGTGAGGCAACTGTCGGTTCCGTAGATCATCTTTGTCTTCATGTCATGACACCTTTGGCAGCGGGAGATGAATTCAACAAATTGCACCGTTTGAAGACTGAGGTTGGAGAGCTGACTGATCGTGATCAGAGGAAATACCGTACTCTTCAAACTCGCACCGAGAAAGAGATTCTCCAGGCAGCTGATGTAATTTGCTGTACGTGTGTTGGTGCAGGCGATCCTCGTTTGAAGAACTTTCGTTTCCGTCAGGTGGTAATTGATGAAGCAACGCAGGCTATTGAAGCTGAAGCATTAATCCCTCTTTCCATGGGAGCAAAGCAAGTTGTGTTTGTCGGTGATCATTGTCAGTTAGGGCCGGTCGTTATGTGTAAGGCTGCAGCCAAAGCAGGATTGACACAGAGTATGTTTGAGCGTCTTGTGCTTATCGGACTCCGTCCCATCCGTCTTCAGGTTCAATATCGTATGCACCCAATCTTGTCGGAGTTCCCATCTAACATGTTTTATGAGGGCAGTCTACAGAATGGTGTCACCGAGTCTGATCGTCAATTGCGTCACATGTCTGGATATACGGGCAAAGATGAGTTCCCTTGGCCAGTTAAGAACAAGCCCATGTTCTTCTGGGGTGTCGCTGGTATGGAAGAGATTTCTTCCTCTGGTACATCCTACCTCAATCGTACTGAGGCGTCATATGTGGAGAAGATGGTGACTCATTTGCTCAAGATGGGGGTTGATTCGTCACAGATCGGTGTGATTACTCCCTACGATGGACAGCGCAAGTATGTACAAGAACATATGCGTCGATCAGGATCACTTGCTGCATCTGTTTACGAAGCCATTGAAGTCAACTCTGTGGATGCCTTCCAGGGTCGTGAGAAGGAAATCATGCTCGTCTCATGTGTTCGTTCAAGTGAGACTCAAGGCATTGGTTTCCTCTCTGATCCTCGTCGTCTCAATGTTGCTCTTACTCGAGCTCGTGTCGGCTTAGTGGTGCTTGGGAATCCTCGTGTCTTGAGTAAGAATCCTCTTTGGGCAGCGCTCTTGTTGCATTTCAAAGAGCATGAGACTCTTGTCGAAGGACCATTAAATAATCTCAAGCCGTCTTTCATGACTCTAGCTCGTCCTCGTCGTAACGTTGGTAACGATACGCGGTATGCATTTACGGCCTTGGCTCGCGGTGGATGGGATGGACGATGGGAAGATCGTGGCCATCGTGCCGCGCCAGGTTTTGGAGGAGGAGGCGGTGGAGGTCGCCGAAATCGTAGGAAGAACCGTCAGGCGGATTCTCGCCATGATCCGCGTTATGATAATCAGGGTTACCATGACAATGGTGGTCATGATGGCGGTGTGCCTCTTCCCAACTTTGCACCACTTCCAGACTATGCACATGGTGATGATATGTCTCATGATGGTAGTAGTGTTAGTGGAAGTGTATATTCTAACCAGAGTAGGTGGTCTCGTGGCGGTGGCTATTATCCATCCAATGATGCCCAGAGCCAGGCCGGTTCTCAAGCTGGATCTCAAGCTGGATACTCGTACACATCCTCAAGGTACTAAAGTGTTTGTTTTCAATAATATGTGGTTGCACTTTCAATGGATAAGAAAGATTACCCATTTTTGCCCACCGAGATCGGCAAATTCAAATGATTAAGCTTGAGACGCATATATTGTCAAATCCCAAAGAATGCTATACTGAAAGAGGTTTCAAGACTCTTTTTCAGAGATTTAGCGCTTGGGTATGACAAAAGGTGAAGAGCAATCATTTCGTTTTTCTTTTGAAAGGCACTTTATTCGTTGGAGTTTGGATAGATCTGTGTGACCGAGAGTGCCGTAACCTGTAGTCGTCAAGGTCATTCAATAGTACCATAAGGATCTAAACTAACTCTGTTTGTTGTTATGACGTCGCTATACATAACTATTGGTTAGCTCCACCTACGCCTTGGTAGCTTGAAGAAAGGTGAGAGGATAGGATACCGCTGGCATAAATGAGTTCATCACCTTTTTTTGATGTCAATGAACATTAGCGGCCCTCAAATAGGGGAGGAAATATAGAATTAATAGACACTATCTCAACAGCCCACTACCATGGAGCAACCCCCTGTACAGATCGGCCAATATGTGCTGGGGAAAAATCTTGGAATAGGTGCTTTTGGCAAGGTAAGATGGTTTTTATTGCAATGTTCAAGTTGGTGATGTCAACAAACCTCCTGTTGTGGTAATACTACGGTATTTCATAATATGGTGAATATTATCGCTATATAATGATACTGCGATATACCAGCAATGGATCTCTCTGCCTAGAGTTTGATAGCTGCAATACAATGATATATGTTATAAGGTTCATGTATTTTCATATTTTTGGTGTCAAGCCCCTATATCAAAAAACTAATGTTTATATCCTCCTAACTCCACTATAGGTCAAACTTGCAACACATGTAATTACTAATCACAAGGTTGCAGTGAAAATCTTAAATAAGGCCAAGATTAAACAGCTTGGTATGGAGGAAAAGGTACAGAGAGAAATAAATATTCTTCATTTATGTACACATCCACATATTATACGTTTATATGAAGTTATTGATACACCCACGGATATCTTCTTAGTTAATGAATATGTTTCCGGTGGGGAATTATTCGATTATATCGTCTCGAAAGGACGATTGTCAGCCGATGAGGCTAGAAATTTCTTCCATCAAATAGTATCAGGAGTAGAATATTGTCACTTCCAAAAGATTGTCCATCGAGATTTAAAGCCGGAGAATCTATTGCTTGATTCGAATTTGAATATAAAAATTGCAGACTTTGGTTTATCTAACTTAATGAGGGATGGGGATTTCTTACGTACATCGTGTGGTTCTCCCAACTATGCTGCACCTGAAGTTATTAGTGGTCATTTGTATGCGGGGCCTGAGGTAGATGTATGGTCCTGTGGAGTTATTCTATATGCCTTACTATGTGGTTCACTACCGTTCGATGATGAATCTATTCCTAACTTATTCAAGAAGATCAAGAGTGGAATGTACAGTCTACCATCCCATCTTTCTCAACTGGCGAGGAATCTGATACCACGGATGTTGGAAGTAGATCCTATGAAAAGAATTACCATCCCTGAAATTCGTTTACATCCCTGGTTTCAACATAAATTACCACCATATCTAAGGCACCCACCCGAACAGATGGAAAAGCAGGAGCGAGTTGTTGACCCTCTTGTTATTGATGAAGTTATGAAACTTCCATTTCATAAGGCATATCAACATTTAATGAATGGAGGTATGGCTAATGGTATGTCTAGCGGTATTCCACAGAATCAACCAAGTCATCCCTTAATTACACGTGAATTGGTTGAAAGTGCGGCAGCGTTGGAGGACACCCGGGAGGATGGGGCACCAAAAGTTTTGAGAGATTTACGCGTTGCCTATGAATTAATTTTAGATCACAAACACACACGGCTTCGAGTTATGGAAGTGGCAAGAGCAATAAGGGAAGCGGCAAGTGCAACACCTCCTGCTTTTAGTCCGGGTGGATCTAGAGGGGCAACGCCAGGAGGATATCCGGGAAGTATGGGAAGTTATGGTGGTAGTTCGAATTCTCCCTCAGCCCATCCTGGTCAAATAAGTCAATCTCGTATGGCGGAAGAGGCAGCACGGGCATTACTACAACCGGGGGCTGCACGAGGAGGTACCGGTAGTACACCGCCCCCGAGTTCTATCCCATCCTCAATTGCCAGTGGGGGAAGTCCACATGTTGTACAGATGCAATCATCAATTCCGGGTAATATTGGTATGATAGCCCAACATCAACATGGGAGAAGAAATCGTAGATGGTATTTGGGAATTCAAAGTAAGAAAGATCCGGCACATGTAATGACGGAGGTATACAAAGCATTAATGGCACTGGGATGCGAATGGCTACAATTATCATCATATCGAATTAAATGTAGATGGAGACCGAATGTGCCGAGGGAAAGCTTAAGGCGGCAGCTTGCCATGCCAATGGCAGGAGGGGCAACTCTCGACCGCGCTTGGGATACTGGGGAATCATCAGACATGAATATTGACGATGATGGGGATAAAAATTCAAATGAAAGCAAAACAAAATGTGTGGGTACAACTGATGCTGTTTCTGTTCCAGATTTAAGTACGAAGGAATACTGCATCAAAATTGGTCTGACATTATACAAGGTGCAACAAAGTATATACCTTCTTGACTTTCAAAAGATGACGGGGGATGCCTTTTCTTTCATGACGTTATGTGCCAACATTATCACGGAGCTTAAGACGTTAAGTGCTGCTAGTAAACAACAACAACAACTTTTGGCGCAACAACAAGCAGCAGCTGCACAGGCACAATCACAACAAGCGGCGGCAATGGCCGCAGCACGGCGGTGAAGTAATTTTGAAAGAATTAGGCATTTAGGTATTGCTACATAACAGCTAAACTGATTGTACCTCTATCTTAATCTGTCTCTATATGTTTTATTTATGTCGTTAAACTAGTTTATTCTACCTCTAAACTAGGCCTAAGGGCGCAATAAAGTGCAGCTCCCAATCCAGGCAATAGAAATGTAGATAAAGCTATTGCCTGGGGGGATATCTCACCATCATACCCCCTTCTCTCTAGATCTTCGGGTATGAACGAAGCTGCAGTGGCAGTTAATATCAAAAAGTCGACTGAACTAGCCGATACCAAAGCAGCTTGTGACCAAAGATCTTTGTATCCTTGTATCAACTCACCAGGGTTCTCAACTAGAGGTTGAATTGCTCCACTGGAAGATGCGCGTTTCACAGTTTATGAAGACGAAGAGAGGAGGTTAGTAACTTCAGTTAGTATACTTGGTTTGTAAAGGTTATCAAATATAAGCAATCTAAGTTCACATGAAGCAGCAAAAACACCGAGACTTCATAACAACTAACCGAACTTTCCTAGTAATATAAGCAGATGTAAACGCTGCAACTATCAAGTAATTGAATATTTTGTTTTCCAATACATTAGCTGTAAACCATCCTAAATCAGATGTTGATACTATTGATGCATTAGGCTTTCGTGTACTGGCATAAATTCCAAATAAGCCATAACCTCCTGCCATACTTCCAAGAACGAACGGAGTCGCAGGTAGCTTCTGTCCTTTAGCTCCAGGCAACAATAAGCATGCGAGTGGTGCTGCATATAGCCCAAGTAAATTGAAAACTGTAATGAATAATTCATTGAAACCTGGGTTCATCGGGTCTGCAATATATTGTTGTATAAGTGCTGTTGACATACCACTATCTCCTTCTGCCGAGTTTTGTAAGAATGCGTATGCTACGAAAAATACATATGCTATTGCATACGGAGGATTGATTGTAAAGCCATCTAAGAATCCTTCTGCATTATCACTACTAACATCTTCCTTTGTTGCCTTTGCAATGAGTAGATTGTCTTGACGAGACGATGATAAGATGATACTATCGGATAACGAAGATATGTGTTCAATCTTTTTAATTTGATTCAACTGCGGGGAGATGAAACTCTCAACCTGCAGACTAGCCATACAAATAACAGCCAATGTAATAATAAAACCTCTCATATTTGCCCTTATCATGATTGCAATATATTAACTACAATAGTAAACAGTACCCTACACTGCTATTGCTAACTCATTCAAAAAAATGACAAATCTAGGATACTGAAAAAAGATATAATTTTGATAGACGCAACTGCCACCTTATAGGCTGTTGAACTCTTAGTGCTACATATAATCATTAATACTACACAATCTACATTATTATGATGCCTACATTGGTCTCTTTTTTGTTGCTAATGTGCACGGCGGCGTATGTCTCAGCCTTTTCCTCCATATCATCTCCCGTATCCTTTACAAAAAGACATTCCTCAACACTACTTGCTTCAACAACCACAACAGTATCAAATGATGTACAGGAAGCTAAACAATTACTATACAGAGCGGCTGAAACAAAGTTAGAGAACCCAGATAGAGTACTAGATGCTATGATATCTCTCGAGAACAATGCAAAAATACAATTGAAAGAGGACTCGGGGGCATTGGCAAAAGATATTATGGACAACATATCGGGAGATTGGCGTTTAATATTTACAACTGGTACAAAAGAACGACAAGAAAAGAGTGGAGGAAGAGTCAACTACTTCCCGCTCAAGGCTATCCAAAAGTAAGATTGTCTTTACATATAGATATGTTCTTTTATGATTTTGCTCATATCATTGTTCGCTAACTCTTAACTCATTACTCATAGGTTTGACACGACAACTTCACCAATGTTTATTGAGAATGCAATATATGCTTTTAAACTCCCTCTCGTTCGCTTTACAGGCGACTGGGACTTTAATGAACGCAAAAGAAAAGTTGAATTCGACTTTGATATGATTGAGTTATTAGGATTAATCAAGATAAAACTGGGCAGGAAAGAAGTTGCAAAGATCGGTGCTAGTACTGGACTTGGAAGTGCTAATAATGAAAAGCTTGCCGATAACGGCAGACGAGCGTTCTTTGATTGGATCTGTGCAGATGATAATATTGCAACTGCCAGAGGCGGTGGTGGAGGATTAGCTCTGTGGAAGCGTGTTGACGAAGAGGACGAGTAAGTACAAAAGGAAAACAGTATATGTAGCAACAAGAGGAGAACAATATCTAGAAAAGAGACAGAAAGTAGTGAATCTAAGTCTAATCTTATCTACCTATTTATGTGTATTCAATCTGTTTGAGGAGAACAGATCGATTTTAGATTTAATTAGTACTTTAAAGCAACTACTTTCGACTAGCTGAATTGTAAAGTGTCAGCCAATCACAGAGAGAGATATGATACACTTTATCCGAGGACACTCGAGAGAGTGGGAGTGGATCGCTAAATTGGGAATTGAATTACCTACTCATGGATATGATTTAGGTACACTATGTGTACCTAATAATTGCAAGGTAATTACCTAGGTACTTTATTAGGTAGTAACCTTTCTGAGTTGAAGCGGCTTCGCCGCTCATCGCTCACTTTTATTTCTCAAACACTTTTATCATGACGCTCGCCGTCCCCTATCTTCTCCTACGCTATGCTCCATAAATACAATAGTTGACAATAAACTACAGTAGATACGTCATAACGATATAATTGGTTATGATATCCGAAGTGATTTATAATATGAACTACCATAGTTACTACGGAATGTATACTTCTATCCACCCATCAAAAAAAATGATAGCAGTTGATACATCGTTAGACCGACTCCATTTGTGAAGGCTATGCACTATCTAATACATACCTACGCGATACCCCTCAACGATCATGTATTAATAAAGTACCCGATCATGTTTATATACCTCCCATGATCGAGATAGAGCCGTATCGATGACATCCGCTACCTCACTCATTATTTGAAAAATTGTGGCGTTAGAAGAACAACTCTACAAGGAACAATACCGGCATAACAATAGAGATTTCATAGTACAATCAACTAGGGGTATATATCAATGGATTCTACTACATATCTAGTATGGTTTGGTCATATGGGGATATTTAGAGGATCCGATAGTGGTTGATGTACAAAATGCACACATGATATGCACAAAATGTTATGTTGTATCATCCTGGTATAAAATGACGATAAGGGTGGTTGGGTTTGCACTATTGGGATAGTAGAAGGGTGTACCAATCGATTTATTGCCAAAAACAATGTATATTGGATTGCAATGTGCTCGTATGCTAAACACAACAACATATGCATAGAAAATGCATGAAAACCATCCCACAACATACCCCAAACCAATACATATAGCAATAAAGTAGATTCTACATATTATTAGATACTAATACCATGAATTCATAACCTAGATATGCATATCATATGTATGTAGAAGCAACACAATGCTAAAGTGGTAGAATATGCACTGTGTCTAGACTTGCATAAAAGTAGAGGTATCACTGTTCCACTATAGCAAAAGAGTATATATATCGTCTCTTTATGCATAATACTTGAGGATGCAATGATATATTGGCTCTCGGCAGCCTCCGGCGGCCTCGTAATGACGAACTAAAGATATCAAAGAAGAGTCGGCAAAACAGGTTATGAGCTAAATTTTAGGTACACGATGTGTACCTAAAACAGAAATGTATGGAGGTAGTACTCAACTTAGTGATAAACTACTAGGAAAAGACCACTTTTAAAGTACAGGTATCTGAGCATATTTTGGTTTTAGGTACGCTATGTGTACCTAGGGTGTACCTAAAGCTAGTGAAATTGTGGTTAAGTGTACCTAAATCTGGTGGAACTTTATATCTTCTTTTCTGTATCGTAGTACTTGTTGTTGAGGTGAGTAACCTAAGAGGTCTCCCGTTGGTTGATCTTATTAATATATACATATACTCCGGTATAATATATATTTTCCAGCCGTAGTGCCAGAAGAGATAATATCAATACGTACCTAGTTCACCAAAGATATGTCAAGTACAAACCTTCTCGAAATACTCGAGTTGCCTGTTAGTATCAGAGGATTGTTGATGGTGTTGGAGCTGAAAATGCAGTCTGTAGCCAATGTCGTAAGCCAGTTGCAACGTTGCGTTGTTCTCGGTGTCAGATTGCAAAATATTGCTCGGTGAGTTGTCATTATTTTTTGTGTATATGATATGTTCTGTTGACAGTACACATGATATGTTCAGTGTGTGCCAAAGATCTTTGTGTTGGGCTCACTACATGACTACTTTTCTGTTTTGCGGTGCATAAATTTTTGTTAACTAATACGTATTATATTGACACTTCAATTGTATTGTTACTACACAACTAACATACTTACATGTTTTCAGGTTACATGCCAAAAGCAACACTTCAAAGTTCATAAAAAGAATTGTAGGTGTATCAATGAACAGAGGGTTTTGGAGGAAGATTGGGCATGTCTCTCAAAAGATTCTACTAGGTGGGGATTACAAGACACAGCTAAGAAAACTATTGCTCTTGGTGATCTATTAGTAAAAGCTGGGTACAGTGAATCGGACACTATTGCCCAGGCGTCACGTTATTATCGAGAGGCCTTGAAATACTACATGTTGCCATTGACAAAGTTTGACGAATACTTTTCTACCTTTCCTTGGGTAGAAGATTCTATCTTACTTCTCCTTCTTGTACTTGGAGGAGATCATCGTACCGTAAAAGATTGGAGTATCAAGCTTGGAAGTGATAGATTGAGACGCTGTTATTTGCCAGCGAGCGACCTTGACCCAGAAGCTGATTGGGCAGTATATGATGGCGATTGGGACAATGATACAATTCCCTTGTTTGACTTAGCCGGATATGCTACGGATGATGTTTCATTCCAAGTAATCCAATTGCTTGGTATAATAAAGCGTTTGAAAGCCTATCACCTTTACACAAATATGTTAGAGGCATATAAAGAGACCGTGGAAGTCGCAACAATTGCTTTGGGATATACTGTTTCCATGGAAGACATTGTCAACCATGTAGCAACATACCTCATGGGCGATGTTCAACGAGAAGAATACTGGATCGACGATGATGGGACAGTTGTTCATGACTCTGCCATGAATCAAACGATTGAAAAACGGAATTTGATCCACATGCTTTATAATGTAATGGCCTCCATATACTACCATGACAGCAAACATGCACAAACGGACGGCCCTACTAAAGGTAGATCCTATCTATGGAACTTGTCTCAGGGAACATTTGACAAGGAGTGTGCACCAGTAATGTTCTGGGCTGGCAGAGGCAACTTTCCGAATTATTTCTGGGTAGAAAGAGTTGATGGATCAAAGGTTCCACTTTCATCAAACGGCGACTCACCTCCTGAGCTTTGGAAAATACTGCAAGACTTTTTTGTACAAGGAGATGATTTGAAGACAACTCTTATGATAATGTGGAATCTGCAAGGGAAAGACGCCCCTAGGGGAAAGATGAATGCGAACAATGGTGACAGTGATGACTAAGATATGTGTATGGAAACAGAACAGGCTTTATAAAGTAAAACTGGAAGAGAAATATTATATTAATATCTATCTACGAGATGGTTTCACTTTAAGCATGCCTTTATGCATGAATCCAACTGAAGGTGTTGGACCAAAATCTTGTGAACTCATATTCCTTCTCTCACCTTTATTCCTTCTTCTATTTGATTTAAACACACCCGTTGGTCCTGTATCTTCTTCATTTTGCTTTCTCCTTTTCTTCTTACTGCTGCCACCAGCAGTTGATGTAGAAGAAGAGTTAGTTGCACTGTAATGACTAACTACACCACTCTCCTTTAACTCTTGTTGCAATTTAGCTTCACGTTTCATTGCTTTGGCACGCATGCCCACAACAATCTTGGTGGGCATTTTATGTCTCTTAATCTCTCGTCCAGTTAATCTTTCATATTCAGATGCTTCATGTGACTTCTTTTGTTTACCTGTAAATCCCTCTGCACCGAACTTGTGTATCTCGCGTATAGTTTCCTGAACATCTAATGCCGGTGCTAGTCTTTTGTCATCTTCTTTATGTTTGATATTGCCTTTGTTGCTGTTGAGAAAGTCTATACCACTACCACCACGACGCTGTTGTTCTTTTCTCCTTGCTGTAGAGCCACCCACTGTTGTGAAATCTGGAAATGCTGATGGACATACAACTACTTGAACTTCTTTACGCTGACGCTTTTTAATAGTAGTGGACGATGTACTTTCCTTTTTACTGCTCTTTGATTTACCCATATTTGACTCGAATTGGTTCTCTTTATGTTCACCAATATGATAATACTTATACACTTGCAAATCAATCGTCGATACGATACTCCACAAAAGATCTTGTCTTGCAATTTACAATATTGATCGGCAATTTTAATAATACTCCTATTGCAATACTACTCCTCTACAACTACGATACCACAGACCACAGAAGATAGCTTTGTCCTGGTTAGCTAATTGCTATGTAATATTATATATCACTCGCGTGCTCATGTCGACATCTAATTTTGATGGTTGAGAGTTGAGATGTAGCATGCCAACTGGCCGTCCTAGAGTGCAGTCACAGGGCCACTTTTTTCACCATTAGCCATCATTCAGCATTCAGCCATCAACTTTGCACTAGCCGCCTTCGGCGGGCTAGCGCTGCGCGAATTAAAGTGTTGTTGTTATTAAAGTATTAACTGTTATCAAAGTATTAGCTGTTATCAAAGTAAAGCTGTCTTAAAATAAGCGGTTGTATTATTTACTTAGCTCTATTAAGCTTTCTCGTAAGCCAATTCAAATTATCGCTCAAAGTGCTAAATTAGTCAAAGCTCGCAAAAATGAACAAACATCTTAGAATACTGTAAATTTTTACTAACAAATATCTTCTTTTTGTTAGTGACAAAGGTGTGCGTCCCACTACACGCCCGTGACCAACAAACCCACTCAGGGAGCTGCTTTCAATATAGGATTGCCTCTTATCTCATATTTTATTAGAGTTAGAAGCAAAATGGGCAGCTCATCATTATATATCGTTGCAATATTATTATCAGTAATAATATCAGCAACTAATGCCTTTTTACCAACAACAATATGCCCATCATATGTCAAAAGTAAAACATCATCAACAACAACCACCCATCAAATGTCATTCATGGCAGATAGTTCAGATTATAAAGCATCTAATTCAGACTTTGGTGATGGTGATAAAACTGCTACATCCGAGGCACCGTTACGAGGTGAAGTCGATTTGGCTGAAGTTCCAGTAACTGAGGAGATACCCGTGCCAATGTCACGTAATAATGTAGGCAATCGTTTTGTTGCAGTGGTATATGATAGAATACATTCTACCAAGGATTATACTAGCGAAGACGAAAGTGACGACGATGACAACGAAGCAGATATGTTATGGGGTATGCATAATGATCGTATCGAATTAACTGAAGAACATGTAATGTGGGCTCGAAAACAGAATTTATATAATGATACATTCAATACTGAAAGTATGGCGGATATATTATGGAGTCATCAACTATTATCGAGTGATTTACAACGTACTATTGGACATGTCATGTGTGTTGATTCATCTACTATTGATGATTGTCGTGAGGCTTTATCTCGTGACCCAATTATTCGATCACTGTTAGGGACTGATAATAAGAATGGTGAATGTGATGTATCTTCCATCCCCTTGTATAGATGGAGACAAATTCGTGATCATACCCTACGTCGTGATGATGGTCGTGATGGACGACCCAACATGTTACTGGCATTTGATCGGAAGGAGGCAATGTCTGATGGTGTACGTGAGGAAGTTACGAATGATCATTTAGAGTACTTAATTCGGAGTGAACGTATCATTGCAGCTGGACCGTTACATGTTGCCACTGCCGAGAAGACTGATCCAAAGTCTATTCCTATTGGTACATTGTTATTCTTTAATTCTCCTGATAGAGATGAGGCTATCGACTTTGTACAGAATGATCCAGCGGCAATGGCTGGTTTGTATGAAACAATGTCTGTACATCGATTTAACAACTTGGATGTGACTGGGAAATTTGTTAGTGAGAATTTATACTTCCCCAAGCAGAATACATATCAAATGAAGGAGGCCATGGAGTATTGGGGGTATCCTGTCGAAGATCAACAGACAAAGTGGTTGAATTGGTAAAAAGAAAGTAATGTTGATAAAACTAATGTCGTGTAATTTCTTTTTACTCGGGCTTCCTAATATGTACAACGCCCAAGATATATATCTTCCATATCTTATATCTACTCAGTCTTCTTCTCCTCAGGGACCTTAATGGGCACTGCCATTTCAGTTGCCAAGCCAATCAGACTACCACTGCTCATGTTACCTCGAGTACTGTGCAGTTGCATGTTCCACATTTCTGCGTATTTTCCTCCATTCAATAATAGTTCATCATGAGTTCCCTGTTCAGCCACCTTGCCATCACCTAGGACTATAATGTTGTCTGCATTCTTGATAGTACCAAGTCTATGTGCTATCACCAAAACTGTTCGATCCGAGCCCAATCTGTCGAGTGCATCTTGGACAGAGTTTTCCGTCACTGTATCGAGTGCACTGGTAGCCTCATCTAAAACGACAATGGAAGGATTCTTCAATAGACATCTTGCAATAGCAGTCCTTTGCTTTTCTCCTCCACTAAGTTTGAGACCTCTATCACCTACCATTGTTTCCAGACCTTCTGGCAAACTATCAATAAACGACTCCAACTGTGCATCTTTGACAACCTGCAGAATTTCGTCATCAGTTGCATCTTTCCTACCATATGCAATATTACTCTTCAGTGTATCATTAAAGAGAGACGTGTTCTGAGGTACTACTCCGATGGCTCCTCGTAAACTCTTTTGTTTCAATACCTTTGCATCTACGCCATTCACCTTTACAGCTCCTCCTAAAACATCATAGAATCTGAATAGAAGACGGCTCACTGTAGTTTTCCCTTCTCCCGTTGGCCCCACTACAGCGGTTACTGTTCCTCGTTTCATTTTGAATGACAAGCCTCTCAATCCTTTGGTATCTGGCTGTGTTGGATAGTGAAACCTTACATTGTCAAATTCAACAACAGTATCAGGGTCATCCATATCTTCGCTGGAAGAGCAATTGCATCCGGTGCATCCGTCACATCGGGAAGCTCGGCCAAGAGCTCACTCAGGTTTGCTAGATCTACCATGGCCATTACAATCATATTGTATACACTACCCAAGAAGTTTAGTGGCATGAACAGATTTAGTGTGTAGGTCAATACAGAAACGAAGTCTCCAACTTCCAAACCAGGGCATACCTCGGTCAGGTTACTGCAACATTCTGAATTGCCTACTTCACAACCGTTAGCAAGACAGCAGTTCTCCTTGTTTCGAATACTAATGATTGCCAATGAAAGACTGGTAGCAAGACAACCCTGAAGTAACATCTGTTGAGAGATATTCAAAAAGCTCAATGATCCCTGAACATTGACATTCCCACTTTGATACTTTGAAACAGAATCACCAAACCTCTTCTTCTCATACTCCTCAGCTGTAAAATACTTAACAGTTTCAAAGTTGATCAGCGAATCAGTGCACTTATCATGCCAATCATTATCACTCTTCGCGACTTGCTTTCTAAACTTCTTTCTCCACAAAGTCACAAGGATGGTCCATGTAATGTATGTAAACACAAAGAAGAACACTGATACAGCGAGGGGGAAATAATCAAAGTAGGTTGCAAAGATGATGGTTACTAGAATACACTCAGCAATGGCAGGTACCATCCATAAGAACAGCTGTGTAAGAAGAGGCAAGAAAATGTGAGATGTGCAAGTAAGCATGTAAGCAAATAGTATTAATAAAGCCATTCTCTACTTACATACTTCATTAGATTGTCACATGCAGCAATACCCCTATCCATAGATCGAATAACCTCTCCCAATTTCTTGCGTAGATGCCAATCTAAACTAAGACTGTGCAAATGGTTGAAACTAGCTTCTGATAATTGAACAAATGCAGCTTGTGCCACACGAAGATAGACTAAACTCTGACACTCCTTGAATGTAGAAGCCGATAGCTGAATCAACGAGTAAAATACTGCATATCTAATTGCATTCTCATAGTCACCACGAGTTAAAGCAGTACTAGCTTTTCCAAGGAAGATTGGAGCGGTCAACGAGCATGCTTTGGATGAAGCAACACAGAACCATGTAGAGATCGCTCGGATTCTATTAACAGTTGCTGAAGTGGCTGTTTTGTCGGGCCAGAAGTACGGCTTCAATATAGTGAGTAATGCACGCTTGTTCAACTTTGCTTTCTTGCCCTCTTTTGTCGTTACTTTTGGGTACCTGCATACCCTTCCCTCTATAATTGATAGAAGTGCATATACAACGAGACATACGAGAGTGCCAATATCAACAGAGGTTGGAGTAGTATTCTCAAAAGCAAGCAATACAATGCATCCCAATAGTAATATCAATGCTGATATAGAATACAATCCTCGTTGAAATGAGCCAAATCGTTTCCTTGAATAGTCACGAAGGTCAACAACCAATCCAATAAATACTGCTGCAGTACAACATCCCAAAGGAATTTCATCATATATTGCATTAGCAAACTCAGGACGTGATTGTTGTGTTGATATGGAAGTAAGTATAGTTGCTGACAAGAAGTATGCAAATAATGTCAAGTGTATAATTGTTGAAATGATTGGAATGTATGCCTCAAGACCAGTTTTAGGTTCTTCTGCATCATCATCTGTTGTTTGGCCTTCTATATCATTATTCAAGTTCGGTGAACTACTACTCCTGTTGGCTAATGAGAATCTACGAAGCAAGGAACCTCTTCTCCTATCTTCATTGTTAACTACAGAATTATTCCATCTCATTGACAGTCGTCCATTCATATTACGTGTTGATAATGATAAACGACGAGTACTTTGTAATGTACTATTTATATCCTCCCCAGGTTTAGAGCTCTCGATTTTACTATCATTTGCTTTTGCAGTTTCTGAAGCAACTGATACTAAATCAACTACAAGACGCAGGAGGTGAAAGGTCGCTCCCACACCTGCCGCAACGATTGCAGATTCGTTGGCCATTGTTTATTGTGTTGGTTGTATTGCAGTATTGCAAAGTTGATTCGAATGACAAAGAATATCAGCTGTGTGAAAATAAGCAGTGAAGGGAATGGATGGTCTGAGTATATCTGTTTGCAAATTGCAATGAAGAGACGCCGAAGTCGCGTAGATGAATAATGAATGAAGAGTTAGCCAAATAGATGTATATTAGGTATTTGTTTGCCGATAGACGCCGAAGCAAGAAGAATGAAGTTCGTAGTCAGCCGTGAGAACAAAAAATAATAGTGAATCAGATGGCGATCAAACCAGAAAATTAAGAGTTCAGGGGTTGAATCTCAAACAATTCACCGTTTACCTCCGATACTAAACTTTGCCCCTGTTATGAAATCCAAAGTAAGATGAATCAAGGGCAAAGGATACATCTTTTTTGAAGACGACCCCCAATTGATCCCAGGAGATAAATTACCTCCATTTTTGCCTTCAATAAATTTGCTTGTTAGTAACAACAACCCGGCCCTTATAACAAGTGTATGTCTTTCGCTCCTGCGCCACAAAAGGCGCCTACCGCCAGTAATTCTAATGCAACAAACTCTACAAGTGCCGTAAATAGTGTACCGCCTGCCGCCGATGGCGGTGGGGAAGGGGCTGAGGAAGCCTTTATTACCTCACGTACTTTCGATCTTTATTGGGTTGATAAGCATGCGCTTATGTACAAGGATGGTTATGTGAAAGTAAGTTAAATATGTTACTAGTTTGGTGTGTATTGATATATTTTTTGGTTGTGGATGGTCTTAAGAAGTTGGTGTTTGTTAAAAAAAATATGCATATCATATGCACAAAATTTGAGTTTTATGGTGATACATGCACTGCAAAATTTAAAATTCGACCAGTATCGAATGATATTGAATGGTATACCATCAATACTGTCAATAAATCAGTTTTAAACGCTCTTTCGAATAGTGGTGTCTAGAAAATTGCAGTGCCAAATTTGATCGATTGGTGGCTTTTTAATTAATCCACACTAATTTTTACTCACCACTTACCCTAACTTAATCATTTAGACATACAATCGTGAGGAAAAACGAAGTATGATTGCTGTGAAGCAAAAGTCTTCCATTCCAGTAATCCTACGTGATATGGCTCCACCTGAGGGTTCTATATTCGATCCTGCAATTGCCTGGGAAGAGGAGAAGGAACGTCGTGAGAAGGCTGCCCAAGCTGCAGCTAATATCGAGGCCGAGGAAAAGAAGAAGAAGAGTTCAAAGAAAACCAAGGAAAAGAAACAGTCCACTGCTGATGCTATTCGTGAATCTAATGCCGAGGATAAGGTTAAGAAGGATCTTGAGCGTGATCTTATGAAATTGTCAAATCTCAAAACCTTGAAGACTTTACAAGATGCTTCTTTTGATACCCCGTTGGGTAAAATCCATCGTATGCTGAAAATGCTGGACTTGGCAGTGCGTGCCTTAAAGGAGGGTGTGGTTGGTGCCAGTGAAGCTGAAGTTCTGGATATTTTGTGGGCGTTGGAAGAGATGCCTCTATTCAAATCATGCGAGGCAGAGATCGCTGCTGAAAAGGCTTCGAAAAAGGAGGCCAAGAACGAGGATAAAAAGTCCAAGAAAGATTCTAAAAAGGATTCAAAGAAGGATAAGAAGAGCAAGGGTGATAAATCGGATAAGGTCGTACTTTCCAGTGACGCTAAAGCCCTCAAGGAGTTGTTGAAGGAAAAGTTTAAGGATACGTTCAAATATGCTCGAAAGTTGATGAGCGGGAAGAAGGATATTATCACCTTCCAACTCACGGATATGCCTGATCGTCTCCCCCCACTAAGTCGTTACAACAGAAAATTCAAGCTTGAGAATTGGCAGTGTGATATCCTTGATGCCATTGATAACAGGCGTTCAGCTGTCGTTGCTGCTCCAACCTCATCAGGTAAAACTCTTCTCAGTACATACACATGTAACAAAGCCGATGGTACTGTGTTGTTTGTCCTCCCCAGTGAAGTACTCGTGTGGCAAATCGCAGCCACGTACTACGAATTCTTCAAGGGTAATGTGACTATTGCTACTGATCTAATTACGTTCCAAGAAATCTCTGGCGGTGCACAGGTTTACATTGGTACCCCCTGTGCGGTTGAAAAGTGCCTCAGTAAGGCCCGTGGTGTAGCTGGAGAGGAAATGAAGAAGGGTCAGAGGGAGTTTATGATCCTTGATGGAGGTTATAGCCAATTTGATTACCTCGTTCTTGATGAAGTTCACACTCTGAACGGACCAGAAGGAGATGCTCTTCAGCGTATCATTCGTGGATGCAACTGTCCCTTCCTTGCATTAAGTGCCACTATTGGAAATGCTAATCAGCTCCAATCTTGGTTGAGCAAGGTCCGTAACGAGCATGTAGATGCAGATATGATTGATGCTCCACCTTCGGAACCTGAGCAGGTAATTCTTAAGGAATACTTTGCACGTTTCATCAACCTTCAACGTTGGGTATTTGTTGAGTCAGAGGGTAAGGATGGAAAGAAAAAGATGAAGATGACCAAGCTTCAACCTGTTGCTGCCATGACCCCCGAGCGTTTGAAGTCCGAGCCTGAGTTAATTGCATCGTTGTCCATGACTCCCTCTGATATGATTGATTTATGGAAGAGGATGAAAGCAATGTTCCCCGGTACTGCTCTGGAGAAACTTGACGACCCTGAAGAGTTCTTCAAGGCTGGTGCTGACGAGCACAACCGTATCACTCTCAATCAGACTAAGGAGTATGAGACTAGGTTAAAGGCCCGTCTCACTGCTCTATCTCAATCACACCCCGAACTCTACGAGAAGCTTCGTATGGCACAGCTTCCTCCCCCTCTCGAGTCGAAGAAGGATGTCAGTGACATCTTGTATGGTGTCGTTAAACAATTGAAAGATACCGACCTTCTTCCTGCTGTTGCCTTTCAACTTGATACATATGGAGCATTCTCAATGTTTAAGACACTCCTCTCTCGTCTTGAGAGTGAGCAAGTAGCCGAGTTCCCTGATTACCGTAAAGATTTGATGAAACTTGCTCGTGACAAGGCTCAAATGCGTAAGGTTGCCGCCGGCCAAGCAAGTCGTGTAAATGCCGCCGAGGCAGAAGAGGACGCCAAGTCTGGATTTACCGATGATACTCTCACACAGGAGGATACCACCAAGCCACATGACAGGTATGTTCTATCACCTGCCGGTAAACGTCTTACATTCTATGAAGTTGAAGACATTATCGCTGATATGAAAAAGGCTGGCGAGAGGGTTGATATCAACCATGCACTCATTCGTGGTCTCCGTCGTGGTATTGCCATCTATACCAATGAGGTTGGATTCTCATGTTACCGTCGTCAAGTACAAATGTTGGCACAGAAGGGCAGGCTCGCAGTTGTCTTCTCGGATGAGGCTCTTGCCTATGGTGTAAATATGCCCTTCCGTTCGTGTGTCTTTTGTGGTGACATGGGTGATTCTTTAACAGCTTTGATTGCCCAGCAGATGCAAGGTCGAGCCGGTCGTCGTGGTATGGATGTTCAAGGAAATGTTATTTACCTTGGCATGGAATGGCCTTACATTGAGAACCTTATGCTTGGACAAATCACGAACGTTACTGGTAAGGAGCCTCGTTATCCTACCATGGCGTTGCAGGGTGCAATTGCCGCAGCGAACGATCCTGATGACACCAATCACTTTGTGCATGATGAAAACAAGCCTCTCTTTGCCGAGGCCATCCGTAAGATGCAACGTAGTCAACATTGCTACCCAACCATTACCGAAGAAATGTCGGAGTGGGTTGCTGGTTCAACTCTTGGTGACTTCTGCAATGGCGAAGAAAAGTCAGACTATCTCGACATCTCGACTCGTGTCATCCAAGGCCTAGGCTATGTCGATGAAAACATGAAGCTTGATATGGATCACAATGTCATTTCAATGATCTGTGAAATGAATGACTATCTACCTGAAGCAATCCACCTTCGTGCTATTCTTGAACAGCTTTACCTTCGTTTCTGCTATCAGAAAACCAAGGCATACAAGGAGTCTGACTCAACCCAGAATGATTTGCTTGCCGTCCTCCTTCACGTTGTTGACCGTGTTCCTGCTTTGGAAGGCGAAGAGAGTCTCCAGGAGATGCTCCGTGTCGTCCCCTCCGAAGGTAAGATTGTCAATGAAGATGCTCTTGAGATGTGGCTAGAGACTGAGGAGAAGTTGATGGATGAGCGTGACAAGATTAATGCTCTTGACATTCCCGATTCTGAGAAGGCGAAGATGAATCTTGTCGTCCCCCCAGCTGCAGCTGCTCGTAACGTTGGTCCTCCACTTGATAAGGGCGTGTATGAAATGATCATTACCAAGCAGAAGGGTTTCCGGGAAGATCAGAGCCTTGAACGTCGTAATGATTTGAAGAACCGTATCTTCAAGCTTGGACACATCTGTCAAGTTGCTCACAATAATCTTCAGCAACCTCATGGTCAGTACGATGCTCTTGAAGTGCACTTCCGTCGTCTGTTCAACAACATCAAGTACAGTGTATCTGATATGATGAGTCAGCTAACCGATCAGGGTGATCTTACTGAAGTATAACGACGCCTGTTTTCTTTTTGGGGATAGAATGTAGAGTTGAAGGGGGAGAATTTGTTATAGAGAGTTAATCAATCAAAGTAAGGAGTAATTTACAACACATATGACTGCTAGTTTACATTAGTTAGCCTATCGATAAGTTCCTGCTTCTTCCCTCCTACCTTAAGCCCCTTGCTTCTCAGTAGTTCTTTCAACTCTGGGACTTTCATTGATGCGAGTGAGCCTGGGCTTGGTGCTGAGTCATGACTTTCAGATGAAGCATGTGAACTATCGATAGCCGCTTTATCCTCTGTTGACTCGAGCTCTAAGTCACTTGCAACATCGTTCATTAGACTAGAAAAGAAGTCATCTGATACATCGTCCTCTGTTTCCGATGGCGAATCCTCTTCTGCTAACGCCTTACCCATTTCTTGTTGCAAAGAGGCAAAGAAGTCATCTTCATCGTCGTCATCTTCTTTCTTTTCATCTCCTCCCAAAGACTGAGATAGCTCGGCTTCTAGACTAGAGAAGAAGTCGTCATCATCAAAGTCGGCATCTCCTTTATCCTGTGAAGATGATGCTGGCTTATCATCAAGTGCTCCCCCTAATTCACTCATCAAGTTTTGAAAGAATGAGTCTTCAGCATCACTTGCCTCCTTACTACTTCTATCAGCTACTGCTGCACCTCTCGTGTTTGGCCCTGCATTATCATGATGTCGATCTCCTTTTGATCTTTCTTGTTTCTTATCATCATTACTCAAGTCATCACTGAGCTCGCTCATAAGAGAATTGAAGAAATCATCCTCTTCACCCGAACTATCATCGGTAGCAGCTGCTTTGGATGATGAAGTGATCCAATCATTCTCCTCCCTTCTTGGTTGCATAGAACGACGCTCATCTCTTTCATCGTTACGCTCTCTACCCCGAGTGTCTCTTCTCTGATCAAAGGAAGAATCTCGTCCGCCTCTACCTCGTCCACCGCCACGACCTCCTCTACCTTGTGGTCTGTCACTATATACTTGTTCTGTTCGATGCTTTCTTCTTCTTTCCTCTTGTTCTGAGTCTGCCTCGAAGCCATATTCTCCACCATCCCATGAACTTCTTGCGACAATGCCCCAAGTATCACGTCCTTTTTTAGGCCCCATTGCCTTCAACTTTTGAGCTTCAGTAGCTTCGGGCATATCATTCAGCTCGCTATTACCAATAACTCGTTGACTTGCACGCTTCTCTTCCCGATAGGCGAGCCAATTCTCTTCCTCTCTCTTGATTTCATCTGCACTTCGACCTAACATATCTCTAGCTCCAACACGATCTTCACGTCTATTTCGTCCAGGTGCAATACCTGCATCTTGCATTAAATTAGATCGCAAGGCGCCACTACCTTCACCACCACCTGTGCCATCCATTGGCCCTTCCAACTCACTAGCATCTTTCTTACCGATACTAACATCAAACTGATCTTGATTGATTGGTACTGTGGGACCACTCAATCCTCGCATAACCTCCAAGTCGGATAATGGACGTATAGCATCGGGATCAAACCATTCATCATATGTCTGTCCATAGGTAAACATTCGTACCATAAGTTGACCACCTTTAAGTCGTCGAACTGTTCCATCTTCACCTTCGAAGTTACCTCTCAATACTTTAACCATCTGTCCTACATCATACCCAGAATACTGTTCTAACAAATCCGCACCAGTATCTGCACGTCCTGTATAATCTCCGCCAAACATGTCCTCAAATACTTCTTGTTCTTCTTCTAATCCTTTAAACTTTGCAACTTCCTCAGGACCTAATGGTAGTGGAGCGGGGGGTAACTTCTTATGTCCCTTACGATTAACAGTACCCATCCAACTTCGTGCTAAGTCCAAGTTTTGCAATACTTCATATACATCCTCCACTAGTACAATCTTACAGAAGACATAGCCAGGATAGCGTACCTTAACATCAACAACCTTCTTCTTATCACCATGTGATCGTAAGTGACGTTCTGTCGGTACGACAAACTTTTCTACTATTGTTTTTGGAAAGTTCTCCTGTTCACATACATATCGACATTGATTTAATAAGTCTAATTCTACACCTGCTACACAATTGATAAGATACCATGATGGTCCATCAGATGGATCATCCTCTTCTATATGTAATCGCTTCCATAACTTTCCATTAAGTTGTGTTGGTGTTGATGTGGTCAAATGTTCATTTCTGTCGTTGATCTTTAGTATGCTGCCGGTGTGATCTATTATACTATTGACAGGTTGTTTTAATATTATATGTTGTCTAGTTGTTGTGTAAGATTGCAATGATTGGAAAGCATTAATAGCTGATACCAAGTATACAAGAAAAAGGTGATGGCATCTCATTCTCCTCGATTTAGTATATGTTGATTTATATATAATGTTTATAACTATGCTCTCTTCAATCTTTCCAGTAATAAAGTAACAATATTGTTAATGCAAATACTTCCTGCTCTTCTTCCTTTATGCTTCTCTGTCCATGCAATGCTATGATAGTCTGCTGATACTTTCATTGGCGGTGATGAGTGATGTGTGTGCAGTGCTTACCTACTTATTACTCATATTCTGGTGCGTTATTTATGAGAGTTGAGAGATACCAAAGGATACCGGTGATGAGAAGTAAGGATTTGCACATTAAGATCGTTTAGCTGATTGCTATCTAGAATCCACAGTACATAATTAATGTTTATGATATGTTTAAATAAAGTAGATTCTCTTGTACTTGTGTATGCTTGTCTTCTTTCCGACTTCTGACATCCGAACTAATCTGAATCGCATAAGTCAATTACACGATCAGCAGCTGATGCGGAGGACTTGTTGACTTGGAGGGCGGGACCGCTAATAGATGTCTTCATTCTTTTGTTGTATTCTTCACTAGTCTCGGACTCTCTTGGCAAAGGACAGGGTAGAGAATTCCGCCACTGTTCATCAACTTCAGGAGAGTTTGTAACAAGAACCACTCCAATTTCGACATTACTCATTTGACTACCTCGCTTACCCCAAGCAGCTTCACTCATGTTGTGTGAACCAATATATAGTACACTTGTTCGAGAAGAGCCATTCTCTGTTGTTCTCTGTTGGAATTGAAGTATAATATACCTTTCCGTGTGTTCGTCCATACGACGCTCCCGGTGGTGGATCGTAAAAGCATTTTTGTTTTATATTGTCAGGAATGGCGTTGTACCAAGGTCTACTATTGTGTGCACCTAATGCTAGGTCTTTTACTCCATTACTTGGCCAAAGTATTCTCAATAGTCCAATCTGTGGGTCGCTTCTACTTAGCAGTTCATCCCACTCGGTTGTCTTTGGCGCTCCTCGATCATCGCCAAGCATACATATATACTGCTGCAAACAAAAATCAGGCTTCAAATGACCAAGAGAACCGGATGTAGCATACATGATTGGAAGCAGTGATCGTCTGCCTGTATTTGAATGAGTATCTCTTTCATCCATCATGGATTCATCAGAGTCTGAGTCCTCGTCCGCTCCCTCTAGCTCGCGACGGAGTTCACGAACAGTATTAGCCAGTTGTTTCCAACCCCCTCTCTCATCCAGTGATGATGGAAATGAATATACAAATCTTGCTCTTGCCGATGAGAAGTTGATGCTTTCAAAGAGAGCATCTATCCGTCTTTTGATGTTCGCCTGTTGCACAGGACATTCACATTTTGTTGTTCTACTTAGATATTTGCGAAGGCGATCTTCAAACTGACCAGAGTAATGTTTTCCGGTTTTAGGGTCTGTCATCTGTAAGACGTGAGTTGGAAAGTCCTGGATGAAAAGAATATCTCTATGAGATTCCCATTGCTCTCTGTAAAAGTTGTTTCCGCTCACGACCACTCGTAGTCCTACAGGTGTTCTCAATAGAAATAACTTGCCATGTAGCACTCCACCAGTGTGGGGAGCACACGTGATGTAATGCCAGTTTCTTTGATTTGATGTTGAGTTATCAGAAATATGTCTTTGTCCGCCAAGGTAATAAAGCGATGCAGAAGAAGTGATGTTATTGATTGGGTCTACAACTGCAGCACCAACTCTAGCTCTGCCTTCATTATTTTGTAGCTTATCATCTCTTACAAAGATCAGATCTTCAACATTCAGGTGATCAGCATCAAATACATCCTCAACAAAACTTTTGTCATCAGGCCAATCGAATGTACTGACCAGTGCTCTACTACAATCATCAGGTATGAGATTTTCAACTGTAACATGATCTTTATCGAAGGATTCTGACTCGTAAATGAATTGCGATATATCTTCAATCCCTGAAACGTCCCCATTGGCAACCCCCGAGATCTATCAGATGATGTACTGCTGCTATTTTTGTGTTGTGCATTGTGCTTTCTTTTCCGAGACTCGGAACTTGTTCCTGTATTATCATTGTTAGTACTAACTCTACAGTATATCATATCGCCATTCTTCAAACCTAATTCATCTAAAGTATTACTATTGCCAATTGTTTGCTTACCTCCTGCATCGAGAGATAGTGGTTGTGTGTAGAAAATACGAGGCCGTGTAATTGCAATCTCTTCAGTAATATCACTGATGGTAGACGAGGGATTGACATTACTTATCCTCCATATACCAACGTTTGTTTGAACTCTAATAATCATTGTAAAAGATTTACTATGCCAACATATTGAGTAATTTTAATATTTGCAGTGATCTTTATATTAGATAATTTTCAGATGAGATTTGCCGCTGGTAGTTCAAGAGTATAAATACCATATATTGAACTTATCCAAACATAGATTCACACAAACCACCACTGCACTCGGCTTCACCATCAATATTGGTATGTACGATTGTGTGAAAATAAGGGGACAAACTGTCCCCCTACCCTATACTATATATACAAAGGTAAAAATGAGTAAAGCGTTAGGTAGTTACCTTTCAAACTTGAAGAGGCTCAGCCCTCAATCTCATCACTTTTTTTATTGAAGACTTTTTCACCATGACGCTGAGCTCTCTATCTTCTACTACGCTAGCTCCATAACAACAATGATTGATAACAACCTACTGCAGACACGCCACAATGATATAGTTGGCTATGATATACGAAGAGATTTATACTACCAACTACCATAGTTACTATGATATCTATACTTCTATCAGCACATCAAAAAAATGATAGATAATGATACATCGAGCGGCCGGCTCCATTTGTGAAGCCTGTGGGCTATCTGATACATACCTGTGTGATACCCCATCAACTATTAGTATTACTAAAGCAACATATGGTGGTTTTATACTTCCTACATCCAAGATGAGTTCTACAACGATGGATACGCTACCTCCGTCATATTTAAGAAAAAATGTGGTGGTAGAAGAACAACTCTACACGGAACAATACTGGCAGAACAACAGAGATAACATACGACAATTAACATTTGATATATAAGAGCAGGTTATACTATATATCTAGTATAGATTGGCCGTGTGAGGATATTGAGAGGATCCGATACTGGTTGATGTACAAAATGCACACATGATATGCACAAAATGTTATGTTGTATCATCCTACACTACAAATGATGTAAGAGTGGTTGGGTTTGCACTATTGGGGTACTAGAAGACTGTACAGAACGAATTATAGTCCAACTCAATGATTATTGGATTGCAATATGCTCGTATAAGATATTCACAACAACATATGCATAGAAAATGCATAAAACGATCACACAACATGCCCCAAACCAGTTCACATTGCGATAAAGTAGATTATAAACATTATTAGATACTAAACATTGAATTCATACTGTAGATACGAATATCATACACATGTAGAAGCATTATAATGCTACAATAGTATAATATGTACTCTATCTAGACTTGCATAAAAATAGAAGTATCATCGTTCTCATGTATCAAAATAGAGTAGATATCTTCTCTATAGGTATAATACTTGATAATACGATGATATATTGGCGCTCATCACCCTCGGATTGCCTCCAAATGAGCAGCTAAAGTTATGCTACGGAAAGGAGCTATATCAATGTGGCACTCAGGTCTGGGGGACAAGTTGTCCCCTAATCGTAAAAATATGCGGTTTGTGTTTTAGGGCTGGTACAAAACTACGTACGGTTTCTACGTGTACACAAATCGCATATTATAGAAAAAGGGGACATTTTGTCCCCCTTCGCAGTATCCTAGTACTGAATTCCTACGTTGTTGTCCCCCAATTCTGGATTATGTACTTTGTTTGTTTGAAGTTTGAGTATTTCTTTGTCGCAAAAAGTAGTTTTCATTTCAGTATATGAAAACTCATACCACCTCAATCAACACTATGAATTGTACGGACTTCAACTTACTTATCATATCGTCTTCATAATAGAACCGATAAA